>OFGL01000058.1_pt1 | contig 112258 bp, 128 predicted proteins | sample 1521801 | NCBI WGS metagenome assembly OFGL01 (sample SAMEA3504085, study PRJEB24116) | mouse gut metagenome | biome: mouse gut; feature: mouse-associated habitat; material: faeces | place: Denmark | collected 2011 | reverse complement strand
CTTTGGTCTGCTCTAACGCCGCTACCGGCAGTCCCTGATAAGCGATCACTTCCGGTGCCACTTTACGGTAATCTATCGAAGGCGTCGGCGGGGTCGGAACGTCAGGAACATCCGGGACGTCAGGAACATCGGGTTCTCCGTCATAATCCGGATTTAAGATATCGTTCATAGTGAGGTACCAGATACTGCCGTTTTCGTCCCCGTAAATATTACGTTGCGCCGTCCACATGTAGGGGCTGCCGTAAACTCGGTAAACGCTGAAAGCGTTTGGATTTTGGATCGTATCATTAGGCGCTTCGACAAAAACGACGCTGGCAATTTCTACTTTGTCGGTGAGGGCATAAACGATAACTTGGGTTTCGCCGATGATATCGCCGGCTACCGTCATTTTATCGGCATCCCAGGCGCCGTTATGATAACCGATATTGACGTTTAAGAACGAATCTCCCTCGCTGCGGTAGTTCTTAAGGTTAATGCGGTCGTAATAGTTATTGTGAAGATTTAGAATCGAATTCGTAAGCTTCACATCCGTCACCATATCAAAATTACCGCGTCCGTTTAATTCCGGCATATCGGCATTGATATATTGGCCCAAATTGACTGTGCTGCCGGTAACGGTGATGCTGTCGGCCCCTTCAATGCTGTTATTAAAAAAGATACCGCCGCTGCCGTCACCTTCAATTACAATATCATAAGTGAGGCCGGCAATGCCGTCGTCCATAAGAATTTTACCGTTACGGGTCGTTTTGAAAATAAGGGTTGTGTTTTTGGGATCGGGCATCCAGTCTTGTTTGGTTCCTTTTTGTCCCATATAAATCGCGTTAGACTTTTTAACCCCATCGACCTCTACATAGTTGCCGCTGAACAATGTTTCGCCGCCGTCAGCGCTGATGTGCAGGCGGGTAGAACGGTCGCCGGCCATCATATCTTCGACGTGAACGTAAGCAAAGACCGCGCCGCCTTGAGCGATTAAGCCTTCGGAATTGCTGATCGTGATATAATTGTCAGTAAAACGCGAATTGTTGATATAAAAATCTTCGGCGCTTTCGGAGATGTACAAGGCGCCCCCTTGTGCAAGACCGCCCGGCGAATCGGTCACGAGGATATAGTTGCCGTCAAAAACGGTGCCGTCCAAAGTCGCTTCGCCGCTGTAAAAAGCGCCGCCCTGTGCCCATGCCCAGTATCCCGCTCCGCTTTCCAAATGAAGAGAATTTTGACGGAAAACCACGTTGCTGCCGACGGTGGAAGCAAAATAGTTACCGTATACCGCGCCGCCGTAAGCGCTGTATGTGGCATAAACCGCATTGTTGTAAAAATAGGCATTGTTGCCGATGTGGTTAAAATCACCGGCGGCTCCGTAAACGCCGGATCCGGAATTGCGGTTGTCAATAAAGCTGACATTATCACCGACGTTGTTATACCTGTTGGTGCCGTGCAAAGCGCCGAAAGCAAAGTTTTTGAGAGTCATATTGCTGATTGAACCCTGGCCGTCCCGGTAACTGTATAAATACAGCCCGGCATGGCCGTTGCCGTCGATAGTATATTTTTGCGGGCCGCCGCTGATCGACAGGTTGGTCGTACGGTCATCATTGACGGTAATATCGGCGTCGAGGACGATATCACCGCTCAGGACATAATCGCCGCCGTTGTTAAAAGCAGCCTGCAGTTCTGCGGTATTGTCAATTGTTGTTTGGGCCTTCGGTTGGGTGGAAAAGAGGGTTGTCATTGTTGTGAAGCCGACGGCGAACAACCATTTTTTAGAATTAAAATTAGTCATAATGATATCTCCCCGAATGTAAATCCGCATTTTTATAATATATCATATTTTTCTCCTGATTTCTACTCAAAGCGGCAAAATCGGATCGGTTTTTCGGCTGGATCGATTTTTGGCGCGTACCGGAAATTTAACCGTCGTTTTTTTGCAACAATATTATTGTACAACATTTCTTTTTGCGATTCAACCGTTTCAGTCGTGAAAATAACAGGTTAGCCCAAACCTGAAATTTGCCTTTTTCGTTTTCTGCCGTGGCGCAAAAAAACGACCCTTTTTTTGCAGCGGTTTGAAAATTTTCAATTGTTGTTCCCTGTTTTAGTCTTATATTAGCCGCATAATGTCAACAGGTGCGAGGTGAAATGTCGGGATTTTTTACGGAAGGCTTTTTAGCCGCGGTTTTGGCCGGTTTGGTTACCGGGGTCGGCGGATTTCTGACCTTTTTCAAGTCTTCTTATTCCAAAGACGATATCAATCTGATGTTGAATATTGCCGCCGGCGTGATGCTGGCCGCATCTTTTTTTTCGTTGATGGAACCGGCACTGGAAGGATTGCGGAGCTTGTTGCCGAGCCATACGGAAACGGCGATCTGGTTTTCGGCGGCGTTGTTCGGCGGTATGTTTTCGATTGCGGCGCTCAATGCTTTCTTGCCGCATGAACATGAAATTTCTGGTCATCACGGAACCCGGATCAAATTGAGCGCGGCGTGGCTGGTTGTGATTGCGATCAGCATCCACAAAATGCCGGAAGGGTTGGCGATCGGCGTTGCTTACGGGGGAGAGCGTCTTGGTAACCCCGAAAGTCTGACGATCGGCATTGCCTTGCAAAATATTCCCGAAGGGCTGACGGTGGCGATTGCCTTGATCAGCGCCGGTTATTCCCGTTTAAAAGCCGCGGTTGCCGCAACCCTGAGCGGAATGATGCAACCGGTCGGTGCCGTTGCGGGGCTGCTGATTGCCGATATCGGGAGTTTGATGGTACCGTTGGGAATGGCTTTTGCCGGCGGTGCGATGATGTTTGTCATCGTTAATGAAATCCTGCCCGAAACGTACGATGCCAAGCAAGATAAGAGATCGGCCCCGGCCTTGTTTACGGGATTTATTCTGATGTGCGGTTTAAGTATTGCCATGCAATAAAGGCCGGAGAGACAAACGGATATAGGACCGTATGGTTACGGCGTTGGGCAAAACATAAAAAAGGCGTTCTTGCAAGAACGCCTTTTATCAAACGGACTGAGCAGGGGTTCAGCGTTTTTTCGGCATTTTGACTTCTTCGTTTTCCTTGAAATAACGCACGGTGTCGGCTTTAAGTTCCGACGTCGCTTCATCGTCGCAGACAATCAGGGTATGCGGATGCATTTGAAGGATGCTGATCGGGCACATATGATTAATGCTGCCTTCGATGGCGCAATGAAGCGCAGAGGCTTTTTTGTCGCCGCTGGCAATAATCATCACTTCTTTGGCTTCCATAATGGTCGCAATACCGATGGTTAGGACGTTTTTCGGGACCAGGTTGGGATCATTGTCAAAAAAGCGGGCGTTTGCCTTAATGGTATTTTTATTTAAGGTCTTAACCCGAGTACGCGAAGCCAGTGAAGAGCCCGGCTCGTTAAAAGCGATATGCCCGTCTTCGCCGACGCCGCCGATCAAAAGGTCAATGCCGCCGTAGCTGCGAATCAGCTTTTCGTACGAGGCGCATTCTTTGGCAAAGTCCTTTGTCTGTCCGTCCAGCAGGTGGACGTTCTTTTTGTTGATGTCGATATGGTCGAAGAACTTTTCCCACAAAAAGCGGTGATAACTTTGCGGATCTTTGGGGCTGAGACCGACGTATTCGTCCATGTTAAAAATGACAACGTTCTGAAATGACAATTTTCTTTTCTGAAACATGGCGATCAGCCGTTCAAACATGCCCAGCGGCGAACTGCCGGCCGGAATGGCCATCACAAAAGGCCTCTCTGCCGTCGGACGGGCGGCTTTGATTTTGTAGGCAACGTAGTCGGCCGCCCACTGCGAGCATTGTTCATAATCGGGGGAAATTATCAGTCTCATGGGTAAATGTCCTTTTTTGGTTTTATTATTAATTTGATTATATTAATATGAGACATAAAGATAAAAAAAAGGTAAATGGTTATGTTTAATTGGTTTGCGCCTAAAGTTTTCAATCAGGGGTATTTGCCCGAACAAGACGGTCACCGGGTGTTTTTTATGGAGGCGGGCAATCCGTCGGGGCAGCCGGTGCTGGTTTTTCACGGCGGTCCCGGAGGTTGTGCGTGGTTGCATCATGCCGCCGTTTTCGGACGCCGGAAGTTTCGGGTGATTCTGTTTGATCAGCGCGGCTGCGGCCGCTCGACGCCGGCGGGAGAAACGATGCATAATACCACCGCCGATTTGCTTAACGACGCGGCCCGGCTGCTCGACTTTTTGCAGATCAGGCAAAAAGCGATACTGCTCGGCGGTTCATGGGGATCGACGCTGGCGCTGCTGTTTGCCGAAAAATATCCCGAACGGATCAAGATGCTGCTGCTGTCAAAAATTTTCCTTGCCGATGAAACGGCGACGGGCTGGGCCGATGAAATCAGCGGCTGGTTTTATCCCGATACAATGGCCGAATTGCGGCGTCATATGCCGGACAATGTCAGTTTGCCGCAGTATTATGCCGATATGGTCAATTCGCGCAATCTGAGCGAACAGGTAAAAGCTGCTTCGTTGTACGGCAATTATGAACGGGTGTTGGGACAGCTGGTTCCAAACCTTGAAAAAACGGAAGTGACACAGGACGACGTCAACGCGGCGCGAATCTATATTAATTATGCCGCCGCCGATTTTATGTTGAAGCCGGATCAGATTATGTGTCAGATCGACAAAATCAGACATTTGCCGACTTTGATCGTTCACAATCGGCTGGATATGGTTTGTCCGTTGATCGGCGCCTGGCGTCTGCATAAGGCACTTCCGGCCTCAAAGCTGGTGATCGTGCCGGAAAAAGGGCATGTCGGACCGTTGCATGCGCGCACGCTGAAGAGGGAAATTCGCCGCTTTCTGGAGATTTAGTTTTTGCGGCGCGGATGAAATTCGAGTGCCAGCGAATTAATGCAGAAACGGTTGCCGGTCAGAGTCGGGCCGTCGTCAAAAACATGGCCCAAATGCGAATGGCAGTTGGCGCAGCAAACTTCGGTCCGGGCGGTGCCGTAACTGTAATCGGGCACCATTTTGACACTGCCGGGAATAGCGGCGTCAAAGCTCGGCCAGCCGCAGCCGCTGTCAAATTTTTGGTCAGACGTAAAGACGGGATTGCCACAGCCGGCACAGACATAGGTTCCTTCTTCGTTAAACTGATAGTATTTTCCGGAAAAAGCCGGTTCAGTGCCCCTGTGTCTCAAAACATGATATTGTTCTGCGGTCAAAATCCGATTTCTTTGCATGAAAAGCTCCGTTTTTAAACTGTTCAAACCGATGATTGATTTAAATAATGCCGGAGTCGCGCAATTTCTATATGCAACGGTAAATTTTGCCGTATCGGAACATTAAAACCGTTCGCGTTGCGTTTATTTCTTAAACCACGATTTTTTCAGGGCTTTGAAACGCGCTTTGTATAAGCGAAAAGAAGGGCCGGTCATTGCTTTAAAGCGATGATAATATTCGTTGTCGGCCAAATAGTCCGAAACGACGATGTTCCTGAGGATAAAACGAAGCACTTCCTTTTTGCTGCGAGGCGTATGGGTGCTGATAAAGTCGACCATCATTTTGGTCACGGTGAGCGAATTTTTCTTGCGGGCTTCCTGCTTGGCGGGATCGTGCGTCAAGGAAGAAGATACCATCATATAGTTGTAGGCCGTATCATCAATTATGACCAGTTTGTTGCAGAAAAACAGACATTTGACGATAAACAAATTATCTTCGAAAACCACCCCGGCGGGAAATTCGATATTGTTTCGGCGGATGAGGTCTCTCTTGTAAAGTTTGTTCCAGCAGCTGCCGTTGCGAACGGCAATGAGTTTGTCTTCGAATTTTTGGCAGACTTGCGGTTTTGACGACCAAATTCGGGTTTTGTCGGGCCAGATAACGCGGGTGGCGGTACTGACGATCTCGGCATCGTTTTCAATCATGCTCCGATGCAGTTTTTGATAAAAATCGGGATCGACGAAATCGTCGGAATCGATAAAACCGATATATTTGCCGGAAGCGATCCCGATACCGAAATTGCGGGTGAGGCTGATGCCGTAGTTTTGTCCGCGTACGATCAATTTGATCCGGGGATCGTTGTATTGCTTGATTTTTTCAACCGTACCGTCGGTTGAACCGTCGTCGATGCATATGATTTCCAGATTTTGATAAGTTTGCCGGACCAAACTGTCCAGACAACGTTCAATATAAGCTTCTGCGTTTAAAGCGGGAACGATTACGCTGATTAGGTCGTCCATTTAAGGCTCCGTCATTAGAAATTTGTTTCAGATGACAGGAAGTATAACCGTTAATTATACAAATACAAGACCTTTGTCGGGGGTGTTTATGACGCGGTTGTTAATAGAAACGGCAATTTTCTTGATTTGTGGCGGCCGCGGAGTATTATGGCGGGTATAAAGGTATAACTACAAGGAATTAAAATATGAAAGGCATTATTTTAGCAGGCGGCAGCGGATCACGCTTGTATCCGCTTACCAACGTCATCAGCAAACAATTGCTTCCGGTTTATGACAAACCGATGATCTATTATCCGCTTTCCACCCTGATGCTGTTCGGCATACGCGAAATTTTGATCATCTCGACCCCTCAGGATACCCCCAACATCGAAAAGCTTTTCGGTGACGGCTCCCGATACGGCCTGAGACTGGAGTATCGGGTTCAGGAAGAGCCGAAAGGAATTGCCCAAGCGTTTACAATCGGCGCGGATTTTATCGGAGATGATGACGTATGCCTGATTCTCGGCGACAATATTTTCTATATGGGCGATCAGCTGGGGTTGTTTCAGCGTGAAATCGTCAACAACCCGGGCGGGACGGTGTTCGGTTACCACGTTTCCGATCCGCAGCGGTTTGGCGTGGTGGAATTTGACAAGAATTTCAAAGCGGTTTCCATTGAAGAAAAACCCAAAGAACCGAAATCGAATTATGCGGTGGTCGGACTCTATTTCTACAAGTCCGATGTGGTGGAAAAAGCGCGCAATCTCAAACCTTCGGCCCGAGGCGAGTTGGAAATCACCGATCTGAATCGTCTGTATCTCGAAGAAGGACGTCTGAACGTTTTGCCGATGAAGCGCGGCAATGCCTGGTTGGATGCCGGGACGCCGCAGTCGCTGCTTGAGGCTTCCAATTTTATCGGGATTATTGAAAAACGGCAGGATTTAAAGATTGCCTGTATTGAAGAAATTGCTTACCGGCGCGGTTTCATTTCCGCCGATCAGCTGTTGAAGCTGATTGACGAGTTGAAAGACGGCGTTGATTACAAGGCTTATTTAAAACGTGTATATGAGGACTATCATGAAGGTTTCTAAAACGGCAATTGACGGGGTTTTTGTGGTTGAACCCCGGGTTTTCGAAGACGAACGCGGTTATTTTTTCGAAAGCTGGAACAAAGCGGCTTTGAAAGAACAGGGGATTGACTACGATTTTATTCAGGACAATCAGTCAAAATCCTGTTTTGGGACCATCCGCGGCATTCATTTTCAAAAAGGAGAATTTGCTCAGGCCAAGTTGGTGCGGGTTTTGGAAGGAACGGTGCTGGATGTTGCCGTCGATCTGCGGCCCGGATCGGCGACTTTCGGTCAGCACGTGGCAGTGGAATTGTCGGCGGAGAACAAAAAGCAATTGATGATTCCGCGCGGTTTCGGTCATGGATTCTCGGTATTGACGCCGACCGCCGTGTTTGCTTATAAATGCGACAACGTTTATTGCAAAGAGGCCGAAGGCGGTTTATTGTACAACGATCCCGCTTTGGGCATTGATTGGAAAATTGATACCGACAAAGCCGTATTGTCGGACAAAGACCGGCATAACCCGCTGTTAAAGGAGATCTCATGTATTTAGTAACCGGATGCAACGGCCAGCTCGGCAGTGAAATGAGACGCCTGCTGGGTGATCGGGCCGATTATACCGACCGCAATATTCTCGACATTACCAACCCCGAGGCGGTGCGCCTGGTGGTGAATCCCGAGCGTTATCAGGCGGTCATCAACTGTGCGGCCTATACCGCGGTTGACAAGGCCGAAGAAGATTCTGACCTGGCGGCTAAAATCAATATTGAGGGACCGGCGAATCTGGCTGCGACCGGGGTGCCGTTGATTCACATCTCGACCGATTATGTTTTTGACGGTAAAAATTATGTTCCTTATATCGAAACTGATCCGACCAGACCGAAATCGGTTTACGGATGTACCAAGCTGGAAGGCGAAAAGATCATTATGTCACGGGCTTCCACCGCGGTGATTATTCGCACGTCTTGGCTATATTCGGAATACGGCAGCAACTTTGTTAAGACGATGCGCCGTTTGGGCAGCGAACGCGGAATGCTGAAGGTGATTTTTGATCAGATCGGAACACCGACGTATGCCGGTGATTTGGCGGCGGCGATCATCCATATTTTGCCGCAGATCCGTCCGGGAACCAAAAGCATTTATCACTTTTCCAACGAAGGCGTTTGTTCCTGGTACGATTTTGCCAAAGAAATTATCGAGATGTCGGGGTTGGAGTGCGATATTCGCCCGATTGAAAGCTGGGAATATCCGTCCAAGGCCGCCCGGCCGCCATACTCGGTGCTGAACAAAGCAAAGATCAAGAAAGATTTCGGTATCCGCATCCGCCATTGGCGCGACGCTCTCAGAGAATGTATTGAAAATATGGAGGAAAACAACTTATGAAGACTATTTTAGTAACCGGCGGCGCCGGATTTATCGGGGCAAACTTTGTGCCTTATCTGGCGGAAAAATATCCGGATTATCTGGTAATCAATCTGGACAAACTGACTTATGCCGGCAATTTGGACAATCTGAAAGAATGCGAAAAAGCGCCTAACTACAAGTTTGTGCAAGGTGATATTTGTGATGCCGCTGCGGTTAATCGGTTGTTTGAAACATACGATGTCCGCGGCGTGGTTCACTTTGCCGCCGAAAGCCATGTCGACAATTCGATTACCGGGCCGCGCGCTTTTATCGAAACCAACCTGGTCGGAACGTTCACGTTGCTGGACGCCGCCCGCAATCACTGGATGAAAGGTCCCCATCAGGTCAAAGACGGTTATGAAGACTGTCGCTTCCATCATATTTCGACCGATGAAGTTTACGGCGCTTTGGGAGATACCGGTTATTTCAGAGAAACGACGCCCTATGATCCCAGTTCGCCGTATTCGGCTTCGAAAGCCGGATCGGATATGCTGGTGCGTGCTTATCACCGCACATACGGCATGAATGTCACGGTTTCCAACTGTTCCAACAATTACGGGCCGAAACAGCATCCCGAAAAACTGATTCCGAAGATCATTTCCAACGCTCTGGCCGGTAAAGATATTCCGATTTACGGCGACGGCAAAAACGTGCGCGACTGGCTGTATGTTCTGGACCACTGCAAAGCGATCGACCTGATTTTCCATCAGGGAAAAAGCGGCGAAACTTATAATATCGGCGGCCATAACGAAAAGAACAATTTGGAGATTGTCGATGCGATTTGTTCGATTTTGGATCAGCGGCGTCCGCGGGAAGACGGAAAGTCTTACCGTGATTTGGTTGTCTTTGTCAAAGATCGTCCGGGACACGACCGCCGCTATGCGATTGATGCGGAAAAACTTTGTCGCGAACTGGGCTGGAAAGCCGATGAAAATTTTGCCAGCGGTATCGTTAAGACGGTGGACTGGTATTTGAACAGCTTCGGACTGTAAGGCGGCAAAATGAGAAAATACGGATTTAAACTGTTCAGCAGCAATTTGCAGAACAACCCCGCATTTGTTGACGAGGCGGCGGCGTTTGTGCGACAAAACTGCCTTGAAATGTTTGTGGAGTTGATGATCATTCCGTCGACGCCGGAAGCGGATTTGGCCCTTTTGCAACAAAAGTTTGCGGGCCTGGAAGTGACGATCCATGCGCCGCACAACAGTATGGGGTTTGATACCGGCTACCGAGAACGTTTTGAAAGCAATGCGAAAATTCTGAGCCATGCCCAAAGAGCAGCCGACCGCTTTGATGCCAAAGTGATTGTTGTCCATGCCGGCGGCGGCGAGGCGAAAGAAAACTTGGAAGAAACGGCCCGGCAATTCCGTTTGTTTAACGATCCGCGGATTGTGATCGAAAACCTGCCTTACGAAGCCAGTGACGTGGAAGGTCGGATGCACGGCACCACGCCCGAAGAAATAAAATATGTAATGGATTATGCCGGTTGCGGTTTCTGTTTCGATTTTTCCCATGCCGTTTGCGCGGCTAATTCGTTGGGGCTGGACCTTGAAAAACAATTGTCGGGGTTTTATAAATTAAAGCCGACGCTATATCATATGTGTGACGGCGATGTTCGGGGAACCGAAGACGAACATATGCATTACGGCGAAGGAAATTTTCCTTTGAAGGAATTTTTGCAAAAGTATGTCGCGGCCGATGCAATGATTACGATGGAAACCGGTGCGGGAATGCCGATAAACGCTTCTGCCTGGATTGAAGATTTTAATTATTTGCATTTGTTGCAGCAATAACGGGGAGAAAAAAATGCCTTTTTTAAAAGTTTATTCCAACGCGGAATTAAAAGACAAGAATGCGGAGCAATTTACCGAACGGGCAGCGGAACTGGTTGCGCATAAGCTGGAAAAACCGATCGGTTATGTTGTGGTGAGCCTGGCACGGGAAACGTCGATGTCTTTCGGCGGCAGCAGCGAAACCAAAGGCGTGCTGGCCTATGTGGATTCGATCGGTTTTAACGATAAACAGGGTTTGATTAAGCTGTTGACCGAATTCTTTTACGAACGTTTTGAAAATGTCGAATTGAATAATATCAATATCGTTGCCACCTCGCTGTCGGCTTCAGAGGTGGCGATTGCCGGCCGTTTTCTCGGCTGAAGATGAGGCGGTTGCAAGCTCTGAGAACAGTGCTAAAATAAAAAATAAAGGTTGATTCTGTCGGATATCAACCTTTATTTTTTTATGTTTTTGCCGAGGTGCCAATTTAAGGAGACGCAAGTTTACACCGGCTCAGATGTGACAGGAGACGCAATGATCCGCTCTTATCCGAAAACTTTAAGGCGATCTTCGATCGGTAAAAAGCTCTTTTCATCGGCGGGGGCGCTGATGCTTCCGAACGGCATTTGCGACAAAAGCATCCAATGTTCCGGCAAATCGAAAGCCAGCCGTACTTCGTCGTCAATCAACGGGTTGTAATGCTGCAAAGAAGCGCCGATACCGTGTTCGGCCAAAGCGAGCCAAATCATGTATTGAAGCATTCCGCTGGATTGCAGTGACCATTTGGGAAAGTTTTCGCTGTACAGAGGAAACTTTTTTTGCAGATTTTCAATGGTGGTACAATCTTCAAAAAACAGAATTGTGCCGATGCCGGTGGTAAATGACTTTACCTTCTCAATCGTTTGCGGCATTTTGTCGTCGGGAACAATTTTGCTCAGTTCTGTCAGTACAATGTCCCAAAATTTGTGGTAATGTTCGCCATACAGCACCACCACGCGGGCCGATTGCGAATTGAAGGCCGACGGACAGAATTTCAGGGCGTGAGTGATAATTTCGGTAATATCGTTTTCTGCCAGCGCGGTTTCATTTCCCAGATGGTAAATGGAACGACGCTTAACAAAAAGGCTGCTCAGGTCTTCACTCATATTTCATACTCCATGTTGTTTTGCCTATAATATAATCGGTGCCGGGGTTTTCGGAAAGAGCAGCCGAACAAAAAATTAGCGGGCGCTTCGCCGCATGATGTCGGTAATTGCCTCAATATCGTCCGGTTGCCGCGGATCTTCGCTGATAATGTTGCTGCGTTCAAAACCGCATTTTTGGCAACGATGGACAATCTGGTAGCCTTTTTTGGAATTGTAAATGATTTTTATCGGTTCCATCAGGCCGCCGCAATCAGCGGCGCGGTCGCCGGGAACGATGTCCACATGACGGGAATAAAGGCAAAAAGGGCAGTGATTGCGGTAGCTGCCGTCTTTAAGCGGCAACACTTCCCGTCCGCAGTGCTCACAGACAAAACCGGTGTTTTCTTCTTTTCGGGTCATTGTTATTTTTCCTTTGCGATAAAGACAAAACCGTTGACATCTTCGCCGTTTTCGTGGCGTAACACGGCGGGAAGCTCCGTTATATTCGAATAGCCCGCCTTTTGCAAAAGTTTTTTGACATAGGCCGGATTATGCCGAAAGCGGCCGTTGGGCATCAAACGCCAGGATTCCGTCGTGTCGTCGGCTGCAATCGAAAAACAAAAGTTGCGTGGAAAAATCAGCGGGATAATTTCATCGAGAGCACCCAAATATCCGAACACGTCGGCGGCAACCACCATATCGGCCGCGGGAAGACGCCGGCAATAGTCGGTAATGTCGGCTTCTTCCAAACGATCGTATATCTTTTTTTGCCGGGCCTTTTCCAGCATGGCCGGCGATATGTCAATACCGGTGAGAGAATTGCGGGGATTCTTGAGTGCGACGCCGGTCAGTCCGGTTCCGCAGCCGAGATCGATGATGTGTCCTTCAAGCGGTCCCAACTTGTCGGCGATGATTTGCGGCAGCCGATAGTCGAGTCGCTGCATAACCTCCTCATAGTTGTCGGCAAACAAATCAAACAGTTTTTGCACATATTCTTTGCCGCTTTCTCCGTCGGTGTGGTCAAAGATTTCGTTGAGACGGCGGGCGAAGATGTTGTTGGGGGTTTTCTTAAGCCAGTTGCGGGCGATTTTTTGCGCTTCTTCGGGTGCTTTTTCGTACAGAAGCATCAATGTTTCGGCAATATTGAGAGCGTATTCCTTCCGGTCGGGCTGATGTAACAAAGCGTTAAAAAACAGTCCCAGCGCTTCTTCGTATTCGCCGAAGTCTTTTTGAATAATACCGAGATTGTTGGAAACTTCGGGTTTTTCGGGATCCAGAATGACTGCCTGTCGGTATTCTTCCAATGCTTCATGCAACCGTTTCTGCCGATACAGCAGATCGGCATAATTAATGTGAGCGTCAATATTTTGCGGTGACAGGTCAAGCGCCTGTTTATACATCTTTTCGGCGGTTTCGGGGTCGGGTTCGCGGTTGGCCAGATTGATGAGGGCGCCGACCGATTTGGGATTGAAAAGGAGAACGCGCCGAAAATACGGTTCGGCACGGTCGGGTTGCTGTTGTTCCAGATAAAGCTCGCCGACGAGGAGGGCGGTTTCTTCGTCTTGCTGCAGGTTATATGCGAGTTGTGCGGATTCCAGCGCGGATGCTGTTTGTCCCGATTGCCGTTGCAGCAGACTTATATAATAAGGGATCAGTGCTTCGTGCGGGTATTGAGACTGCAGTTTTTGCAAAGCCGGCAGATCCTGATTCATTTTAGCGAGGTTGGCGCGAGGTTCGACATAACCCGGTTCCAGCAGTGCCGCCTGATTAAACTGATCTTGGGCCTGTTCGCGGCGGCCGGCGGCAAGGTAAAGGTTGCCGAGAGCATTATGCGCTTCTTTGATACCCGGCTGCAGTTGCAGAGCCCGGTGATAATATTCGACGGCTTCGGCGGTTTTATGACAACGTTCGAGCGACCAGGCGAGATTAAAATAGTATTCGGCGGTCTGAGGAGATTGTGCAATCGCGCGGCTGAAGCAGTCGGCGGCTTCCGAGTGCAGGCCCTTGTTTTGGGCGATCAGGCCGAGCAGGTTGAGAATGACCGGATGATGGGGGGAAGTCTCCAAAATTTTGCGGTAAAGCCGTTCGGCTTCGTCCAGTTTGTCTTCGTTATGAAACTTGAGCGCCTGTTGCATTATCAAATCGTAAGACATCAGGCTTTGTCTCCCAGTTCTTCGCGAATTTGCCGGATAACGTTTTCGAACATTTCGGCGGTTAAAACGCCGGTATTTACGTTGTAGCGCGAAGTATGATAAGAGTTGAACAACACCAGATTGTGCCGGGGCAACAAATGCCGCGCGCCGTGTGCGAATTTGAAGGCGGATTTAGGGTACCCGAGTGTGCCGAGCAAGGCATTATGGGCTACGCCGCCCAATGCGAGAATAATTTTCAAATTGTCCAGAGCTTCCAACTCGCTGACAAGAAAACGGCGGCAGTTGTTGACTTCTTCGGCCACGACTTTGTTTTGCGGCGGTACGCAGCGGACGCTGTTGGTGACCCGTGCGTCGACCAGCCGATAGCCGTCATCGGCGCGTTTGCCGTAGTTGCCGGTGGCAAAGCCGTATTTTTTCAGAACCGGATAAAGAAGGTCTCCGGCGTAATCGTTGGTAAACGGGCGTCCGGTCTGGTTGGCCCCTTTCAGCCCCGGCGCCATTCCCAAAATAAGCAGCCGGGCGTCAGAAGGACCGAACGGCGGAACCGGCGCATTGTAAAAAGACGAAAATTTTTGACGGTTGTCGGTACGGAAAGCAACCAGGCGCGGACATAAGGGGCAATTTTTTTCTGGGCATAACATATTCATTTTCCTAAATTATAGATCTTTTTTATTTAATTTAGCACATTTTTTTTGAATTGCACTCTTTAATTTGGGCAAACAATGGTTACATCAACAATCAGTAATATTATGACTGTTATAATATTTACAACAGACTTTTGAATACAGTTAACAAAAACCTATTTATAAATGGAGTTTAAAATATGAAAAAAACATTACTGTTAGCAGGTGTTGCTTGCCTCTTTTCCGTAAGTGCAAATGCAATGGATTTAAACAGAGAATTTAAGCCTTACATCGGTTTTGATTATGTTTATTCTCATGCAGACTACAAAAAGCTGGCCAAGGATCCGAAAAAGGATTATAACTCCGGCGCTGTTAACCTCGGTACCATGATTACGCCGTATTCCAGCTTGGAAGCTTTCTTCCAGCAGTCGGGCGAAAGAAAATCCTTTAAAGGAACGATTGATCAGGTAAAAACCGAATTTTATGCTTATGGCTTGGATGCTTACGGTTACATGCCGATCGGCTGTGACGGCTTCAATCTGCTCGGTACCCTCGGTCTGGCAAACTACAATATGAAGGTTAAGTATGTTAGAGGCAGCCAGAATAAACAGAGAATGGGTTATCGTGCCGGTGTCGGTATGCAGTACAACTTCACCGAAAACTTTGCTGCCCGTGTTGTCGGCAGATACAGCTATATCGGTGCCAGAAACCTTGATAATCTGATGGAAGTTACCGCCGGTGTGAAATTTATGTTCTAATCTTCCCGCGGACACCATAAAAAACTCCGGCATTAAAAAACTGCCGGAGTTTTCTTTAGGTGTTGCCAAATTAATTAATTGTTGTTATTCTGCCGGCAAAATAAAACTGAATCAGAGGATATAACAATGAGTTTGAAGAAAATTTATTTTGCCATTCTGGTTGCCGCGGCGGCAATCATCATTATCAGTATGTTTACCGGCACCAAGTTTATTCCGGTCAGCCTCGGCATTTTGCAGGAAATGATCGTCGATTGGAAAATATTCGTGCCGGCAATCGTTTGCGCTTTTGCCTTCAGCAAAGTGAGATATTATTGGTTGACAATGCTGGTCTGTTCGATCGTCACATCGATGATTATTCAGGTCTTCTTTTTCAGTATACGGGCCGGTTTGTACATTATCGGTCTGCGTGCCTTGTGTTTTTTGATTGTCGTTTATATCGTCGATTATCTGCGCTTGATCGGAAAACGCAAATAATTGTAAAAAATGCTTGACCTTTGGGATTGTTTTAGGTAAAAACTAAAGCAATCCCCGATTGAGATAAGGGCCGATTTGCAAGCAGTATTGCTGATGAAACGGAGAGTTGGCAGAGCGGTTGAATGCACCTGACTTGAAATCAGACGAGGGGCGTGAGTTCCTCCCGGGGTTCGAATCCCTGACTCTCCGCCATTAAAAGAAACACCCGTAAGGGTGTTTTTTTAATGTTTTGCGGAGAGCGGGATTTGAACCCCGGAGAAGGGGCGGTCGGCTAAAGTTTTAGCATCGACATAAAAGCGGAGCAGTTCTTTCGGACGGCATACAATGTTTTCATGTGACATAATTATAGGCTTTACGAGTCAAAAAAAATAGTATAAAATGCCCGGCAATGTTGATTGAGGAATAAAAATGAACTTGAATACGCTGAAATCCGCGGTGTTTTGCCTTTGTGTGACGGCTCTGTTGAGCAGTTGCCAAACCACCGGTCCCGAAGTGACCGATCCGCCGCAAAAACAGGCTTCGGCCATAAAAAGCCAAGGCGGAGTTTACAAAGTGGGCAATCCTTATAAAGTTCTGGGACGATGGTATTACCCGAAAGAAGACTATTCTTATTCCGAAACCGGAACGGCTTCGTGGTACGGTCCCGATTTTCATGCCAAACGTACCGCCAACGGCGAAAAATATAACATGCACAGTTTAACTGCCGCGCATCGTACGTTGCCGCTGCCATCGATTGTCCGAATTACCAACCTGGAAAACGGCCGTTCGCTGGTGGTGCGCGTCAATGACCGCGGTCCTTATGCACGCAACCGCATTGTCGATGTTTCGAAAAAAGTGGCCCAGTTGTTGGGCTTTTTGGAGAAAGGAACCGCCAAGGTCCGGGTTGAGGTGTTGGAAAAGGAAAGCAAAAATCTTAAAGCGGCCTTGACCGGCAAAGCCCTGACTGCGGAAGTTACGGCGGCGCCGACGACGCAAATTGTCAGATCGGGGATCGGCGAAGATGTTAAACCGTTGGCGGCGGCGCCTGCGATTACGCCGACGATGCCGTCGTCTTATGACGATGAAGATGACTGTGACGCCGAGACGTCACTGGCTGCCGGATATTATGTTCAGGCCGGCGCATTTTCGAGTTATCAGGCGGCCAAAGGGTTGGCTTCACGGTTGATGCGGTTTGGCAAAACACACGTTTTGAAAGCGGAGATCAACGGCCGTTTGTTCTATCGGGTTCGGGTCGGACCGTATAATTATCATGAAGAAGCCGTTGTCGGCCAGGCCAAGATCCGAAATTTCGGAATTCCGGCTGCTCATGTCGTTGAAAATTAGAGGAACCAAAATGAAACTGTATACTAAATGGATTTCTGCCGTTGTTGTCACCGCCTTGTTGTCTTCTTCGGCGGCAGCGATGGAAACCAAAGCCAAAAACGTGATTTTGATGGATTATGACACCGGCGAATATCTTTATACCGAAAACGCTTTTGTACCGGTGGCACCGGCTTCGATGAGCAAATTGATGACAGTTTATATTTTGTTTGACAAGCTGAAAAACGGTTCGCTGTCACTGGAAGACGTGTTTACGGTCAGTGAAAACGCCTGGCGTACCGGCGGTGCGGCCAGCGGCAGTTCGACCATGTTTTTGCCGGTGGGCGATAAGGTTACGGTCGAAAATCTGATCAAGGGTATCATCATTCAGTCAGGTAATGACGCCTGTATTACGGCGGCGGAGAATATTGCCGGTTCGGAAGAAAATTTTGCCGCTTTGATGAACGCAAAAGCCAAAGAACTGAGCTTGAAAAACTCTCATTTCGTTAATTCTACCGGCCTGCCGCATCCCGACCACCGTATGTCGGCCGAGGATTTGGCGAAGCTGGCGCGTGCGCTTATTCAGGATTTCCCGGAATATTATCCGGTGTTTGCACAAAAAAGTTTTACTTATCATAACATTGTTCAAGGCAACCGCAACCCCTTGCTTTACAGCATGCCGGACGCGGACGGCCTGAAAACCGGACATACGGCAGAGGCCGGTTTTTGTCTGACGGCTTCGGTCAAGCGCGGCGATCGCCGGTTGATCGGGGTTATGACCGGAATGAAGAGCAACAAGGAACGTTCGGAAGAAGCCGAAAAACTGATGAGCTGGGGATTTCGTGAGTTTGACAACTATAAAGTGTTCAAGCAGTTTCAGCGGATTGTTGCGGCACCGGTTTATATGGGAGAAGAGAAAAAAATTGACTTGATTGTCAACGAAGACATCGTTCTGACGCTTCCCCGCAGCAAAGCCCGGGACGTAAAACTCACCGCTGTCTATGATAAACCGGTTAAGGCGCCGATCAGTCAGGGTGACCGGTTGGGCGAAGTCAAAATCGAAGTTCCCGGCGGCGAGACCAAAATTATTCCTCTGTATGCCGATCACAGCGTACGCAAACTGGGATTTTGGGGACGGATTATGAGTAACGTCAAATATCTTTTGTTCGGAGCAGAGTAATGAAGGGGCGTTTTATCACTCTTGAAGGCGGCGAGGGCACCGGAAAATCGACCCAGATAAAACTGTTGGCCGAATGGCTGAATCGTTGCGGCGTGGAAACCGTGTTGACCAAAGAACCGGGCGGAACACCGATCGGTTGTGAACTGCGGCAGATGCTGTGTACCGGCGACAAAGACAAATTTGACGCGGTGGCGGAGGCCCTTTTGTATTATGCGGACCGCCGGATTCATATGCAGCAAAAGGTACTGCCGGCGCTGGAGGACGGAAAATGGGTGATCAGTGACCGTTTTGCCGATTCGACGATGGCTTATCAGTATTACGGTTACAATAAACGGGTACCGAAGCAGATGCTGGAGCAGTTGTATGCGATGACGGTCGGCAATTTTTATCCGGACCTGACGATTATTCTTGATTTGGATCCCCGCATCGGGTTGGAACGGTCGTTGCAGCGTAACGGCACTGCCGAAATCCAAGAGACCCGTCACGAGAGCAGAGGGAACGAGTTTCATCAAAACTTGCGGCGCGGTTTTTTGGAGATTGCGCAAACTTCTCCCCGTTATGTGGTGGTCAATGCCGATCAGAGCATTGAGCAATTGCATCATGACATTGTAAAAATTGTAGAAGAAAGGCTTTTGAAACCATAATGCCCGACCCTGTGCAAATTACTCCGAAAAACAATTATTTTCTGCTTGGCCAGGAAGAGGCGGAAAAAGCTCTTCTTGAGGCCTACAATTCCAACAAACTGCATAATTCATGGCTGATTTCTGGCGTCAAAGGGATCGGGAAAGCGACGCTGGCTTATCGTTTTGCCCGTTTTCTGCTGGATGAAAAACGTCGTGTTTTTGCGCCGGCGGCCACGCTTGCGACCAGTCCGGACAGCCGCAGCAACCTGCTGATCAGTTCCAACTCTCATCCCGATTTCAAAGTGATTGAGCGCGATTTTATCGAAACCGACCGCAAAAAGGTTTTGAAAGCGATCAAAGACGGGGCGGCAATGGATGAAGACGAATTGAGAAATCTGAAAAAATCGGCTTTTATTCGTATTGACGACGTGCGCGGGATTAATGAGTTTTTTTCCAGAAAGTCTTCCGATGACGGTTGGCGGGCGGTGGTGATTGACAGTATTGACGACATGAATTCTGCCAGCGCCAACGCATTGTTAAAAATACTCGAAGAACCGCCGGCAAAAAGCATTCTGATGCTGATCAGCCATAATGTCGGGCAACTGTTGCCGACGATACGTTCCCGTTGTACAAAGCTGGTTTTGAAACCGTTGGCCGACAATACGGTGGCAAGCCTGTTGCGGCGTTATCGTTCCGATTTGGATGAAAACACGATCAAAGGGCTGGCAAGAATTGCCGGCGGCAGTATCGGCAAGGCGCTCAATTATGCCGATTGCGGCGCGCTGGAACGTTACAGCCGGCTGAGCGACATAATTTATGCCGGAAACCGTTTTAAGCTTCAGGATATGCTTGACTGGACGGAAGAGGCAACTGCTTCGGAAGAAAGCTTTGACCTGGCGGCTGAGCTGGTGTTGAAATTTTGCTCCGATCATATTTTGGAGAGCCGCAATATCGAAGAAACGGCGCGGGCCTGGGAGGAAGCGGTCAAGATTTTGCGCCAGGTCAACGGATTGAATATGGATAAAAAACAGGCCCTGATAAATATCATTGCCAATTTGTGTAAAATAATGTGAGGAAAAAATGCTGGTCGACAGTCACTGCCATTTGGATTATAACGATTTTGAAGAAGATTTTGATGAAATTCTGCACCGTATGAAAGAAAACGGAATCACTGCGGCGTTAAATGCGGGGAATAATATCGACAATCTGGACGAGCAACTGGAGTTATCGGAGAAATATCCTTTTATTTATACGGCGGTCGGCGTGCACCCGCATAATGCGGATGAATATACATCGGTAACGGCCGCCGAGCTGATTGATAAAAGCCACCACAAAAAAATTGTGGCGATCGGCGAATGCGGTCTGGACTATTACTATGATTACAGCAGCCGGGAAAACCAGCTCAAACTGTTCGTCGAACAGATCAAAGCGGCTCAGGAGACCGGGCTGCCGCTGATTATCCATACCCGGGACGCCGATGACGATACGATCGGCATTTTGTCGGAGCATTACAAAAAAGCGCCGTTCAACGGTGAAATTCATTGTTTTTCCGGGTCCCGTCGGTTGGCGGAATTTGCTCTTTCAATCGGTTTTTATATCTCGGCTTCGGGTATGATCACTTTTAACAAAAGTTCCGAATTGCGGGAAATTTTTGCAGATCTTCCGATGGACCGGCTGTTGGTGGAAACCGATTCTCCGTTTTTGGCCCCGGTACCGTTGCGCGGACATCGGAACGAACCGGCAAACGTTCGTTATGTGGCGGAGAAGCTGGCGCAAATTAAAAACATTTCGTTGGAAGAGGTGGCAAAAATCACTTCTGAGAATTTTTACCGGCTGTTCCGTAAGGCGAGTGACAAAGGGAGGTACGAGTTTTAATGTATAAGATGACCATACTCGGCAGCGGCGCGGCCCCCGGCGTGCCGGCCGTCGGCAGCGGGTGGGGAAACTGCGATCCGTCGGTGGTCGAAAACCGCCGGACGCGAACGACCTCTTGTCTGGAATATAAAAATACCCGTATTTTGATCGACACTTCACCGGATTTGCGTCAACAGTTGCTGACGAGCGGAATCCGAAACGTGGACGGGATTGTCTATACCCATGCCCATGCCGATCATCTGCACGGGATTGACGAATTGCGGGAGATTAACCGCGCCGAAAATCGCAGCCTGAATTTTTATGCCACGGCGGAGACGGCGGCAACGATCCGGGAACGTTTTCCCTATTTGATTGCAACTCCCGGGCATGCCAATGACGTCAGCCGGGAACCGAGTTTGGTGGCAAATACGATTGAATATTATCGGCCGTTTATGCTGAAAGATTTGAAGATTACGCCGATCCGGCTGTTGGGACACAATATGCCGACGACGGGTTATGTTTTTAATGACGGCGAGATTGTGTATATTGCCGACTATCGGAAAATTGACGAGGCCGCCTTCGACTGTATTACCCGTCCGGTCAAGTTGTTGATTCTGCCGCTGACAACACCGGAAGGCGGGTGTCATCATGCCGGGTTGGGCGATATTCTGCGCGATGCCGAACGGATTGCGCCGCTGCGGGTGGTGATCAATCACATGGCGGTGGAATGCGATTATCGGGAAATTGACCGGTTGACGCCGCAAAATGTGACGCCGGCGTTTGATAATATGAGTATAGTTTTGGATGAGGGAGAATAATATGTTGTGTATTTATCATATTGCCGACCATGACGGCAAAGGGTCGGGGGCGGTTGTTAAAAGCGTCTATCCGCAGATTGAACTGCTGGGGCTGAATCATGATATGGAAATCCCTTATCACGAAATTGAAAAGCATGATATGGTGGTGGTGTGCGATTTTGCCTTGCCGATGAAATATATGTTTGAGTTGAGCAATAAGATTGATTTTACCTGGATTGACCATCATGCTTCGGTGATTGAAGAATATGAGGCGATGCTGAGGGAAGGGGCAAAACCGATCAAAGGTTTGCGGCGGATCGGCACGGCGGCCATTGAACTGACATGGAACTATTATTATCCCGACCGGCCGGTTCCGTTGGGCGTTAAGCTGCTGGCGCAGCATGATATTTTTGATCTGAGGGATCCCCGGGTTGAGCCGTTTGAATATGCCATGCAGTCGTTTGGGCAAAACCGACCTCAGGATAAAATTTGGCAGGAACTTTTTGACGGGGATCTGGATGTTGACAAGATGATTGAAGAAGGGAAAAGAATCTTGTCGTGGATCAATACCCGCAATTATCATTTGGTGCGCAGCATGGCCTTTGAGGCGGAAATCGACGGCTTGAAATGTATTTGTTCCAATATGCCGCAGGGACGTTCCTCTTTTTTTGATACTTTAGAAAATATAAACAGTTACGACGTTATGATAAACTTTTACATGAATAAAAAACGGCGTTGGAACCTTTCTTTTTATTCAAGCAAGCCGGATGTTGACGTCTCCAAAATCGCTGCGCGTTTCGGCGGCGGCGGCCATAAAGGCGCTGCCGGTGCGTCTTCTTTGGCACAGCTTCCCGATTTTATCGTCAAAGCCGTGCAATAAATATGGTTTTCGCTTGAATTTTATGCGTATACCGTTTAGCTTAAATATTATGGAAAATTTATAAATCGGGGGAAACGCGATGTTTTTCAAAAAAAAGCAAAAAGAAGACAATATAGGTTCACCCAGTCAATGGGGCGCAGTCTTGCATAAAACGGTGATGTTTGTTACTTATCCGTTTCGCAAGCCTTTGTATCTTTTGTTGCTGCTGGTATTGATTTTGGCGGCGGCTTATGCCGTCCCGGTTTATTATCACAAGGTTAAGCCGCTTGAGGTTCATACCTGGTATCTGGCAAAAATCAAAAATATCGACAAGGGAAGTTTTTCTCAGGTTTCCGACAAATTTTCGAGTTTTCTGAACAAAATTCCGGCCTTGGCCGAAAAGCCGGGCAAAGGGACCGACCGTCTGGTGGAAGTGGCGCCGAGTGCGAGAGAAGTGCGCCGTCAGATCTTCCGCGCCGCATCGGGAAGCAAAACCCAGCGGGTGGATGTTTTGGCGCAGGAAGCCGACAATGTGGTTGCCGTGACGCCGCCGGCGCCTTTGCTGCCGGAAGAGACGGCGCACAGGACGGAAACGACGGTTTCGTCAGATGTCCGTGAGCATACCGACGGTAAATATTCCGAAACAGCGGAAAGACCGGTTATCGTGAAAAAAGTTTCCGAAGCTGAAGGCAATATGCTGCGCTACTTGGATACTCCGTTAGAAATTTCGGGACCGGTTAAAATTTATAATGCCAACGAAATGGAAGTCAGCGGGACCTATCTGTTTTTGTACGGCGTATATTCCAACCCGCGCAATGCCCGCGGCGTTAAGGCGGCGGTCTTTTTGAAAGATGCCCTGAAAGGGGAGAACATTCGTTGCAAAATTGTCGCTTATACCAAAGACGACGTTGCGACCGGAGAGTGTTTCTATGAGGATATCAGCATCAACAACATACTGGTCGAACGCGGTTATTCGGACCGGGTTGCCCTGGAATAGAGATCGGCGTCCCGTATGTGGCAAGTGGTTTTAATGATCAACGGCTATTTTATCAGCATTCTCGGCGCTGCCATGCTGGTCGCTGCCGGCTATGATATTTATACAACTTCCGCTTCGTGGTCATATTTTCTCAATTCGGCGATGTTTTGCCTGTTTATCGGTTTATCGCTTTTTCTTTCCAACCGGGCTCCGATAAAAAGCATCAGCGTCCGACAGGGGTATTTGCTGACCACCAGCAGCTGGGCGGCGGTTTCGCTGTTGTCGGCCATTCCTTTTATTTTGTACGGCACTACGTCAAATTTTCATGACGCTTTGTTCGAGGCGGTGTCGGGCCTTTCGACGACCGGCGCGACCATCCTCAACGATATTGAAAGTCTTCCCAAAGCGGTTTTGTTGTGGCGTTCAATGCTTACGGCAATGGGCGGTATCGGAATTGTGATGTTTGCGGTGGCGCTGCTGCCGTTTTTGGGTATCGGCGGCATGCAGATGTTTCAGCGTGAAAATTCCGACCTTAACGATAAGTTTATGCCCAAGTTCCATTATATTGCCAAACGGATTTTTCTGGTTTATCTGTTTTTTTGCGTTCTGTGCGCCGTTTGTCTGTATTTTGCGGGGATGGGTTGGTTTGATGCGGTTAACCACGCGATGTCAACGATTGCGACCGCCGGTTTTTCCACTAAAAACAAATCAATTCTCTACTTTGACAATGTGAAGATTGAAGCTGTTATTTCCGTCTTTATGTTGCTGGGGGCGCTGCCGATGACTTTTTATATTGTTTTGTTGCAAAACAAGTTTCATCAGTCGCTGCGGACGGAGCAGGTTGTCAGTTTTTTAAAAGTGCTGTTCTTTTTTATTGTCGGAACGTCCTTTTGCCTGGTATTCATGGGCGTATACGACAACTTTTGGACGGCGTTGCGTTACGCTTCGTTCAATATTATCTCAATTACAACTTCGACCGGTCTGACTTCGGTGAATTATCTGGCCTGGGGGGTGTTGTTTCAAACTTTGTTTATCATATTTGCCTTTACCGGCGGTTGTACCGGGTCGACGGCCGGTTCGGTTAAGATATTCCGCTGGCAGGTTGTGTGGGCTTATCTCAAACAGTCCATGATTACGGCGGTTGACCCTAATCGGGTGGTGCCGGTAAAAGTCAAGCAATATACGATAGATCCCGGAATTATTTCGTCGGTTTTGGTGTTTGTGATGTCGTTTTTCGGGGTGATTATGGCGGTAACGCTGTTGCTGGCGTTTACCGGGTTGGATTTTGCCACTGCTTTTAGCGCCGCTGTTGCCACGGTTACCAACTCGGGACCCGGAATTGTCGCCTCGATCGGGCCGGACGGAAATTATGCGTCACTTTCCGTTGTTGCCAAATATGCCCTGATGGCGGCGATGCTGCTGGGCCGTTTGGAAGTTTTGACGGTGTTGGTTGTATTTACCAAAAACTTTTGGAGGAAATAAAATGCTGGGACAAAACGGATACGTTAACGGAACCATGACCAAGGACGAAACGATCAAGGTGCAGGCAAAATATCATTGGATTAAATGGTTGTGGTTTTATTTCATGTTTGCAACTCTCGGGCTGGTGGCGCTGGCCTGCATTTCGCTTGCGTTTACCTTTTATCTCAACAAAAATATTGAAGCGGCGGCGGGGCTGGCGGTTTTGGGAGGTCTTTTAGGTGTTTATCCTTTTGTTTTGTATTTGTCCCTGCATCTGACCGAAATGGTTTGCACCAATCGCCGGGTGGTGTATAAAACCGGGATTATCTCAATAAAAACCGAAGAAATAAAGACCGAGCGTATCGAATCAATCCAGATTAAACAAACTTTCTGGGGCAGGGTGTTAGGCTACGGCAACATTCTTTTTTCGGGAACCGGGAGCGCCAAAGTCGAATTTTATGACGTTGACAATCCGCTGCAGGTGAAAGCCAGAATAGAAGAAGCCGTCGATGAGAGCAATCGCGAACGCGACGCACGGCCGCATGAAAATAACCGGGATTAGGGGCGGCCGCCGAAAGAAAAATATGCGTTCAAAACATAAAAACTGCCCGGAAAGCCGGGCAGAATCAGAGCCAAAATTTGTATATTTACACTTTTCGGGCATCGGCGATAATTTGCAAAATAACATCCGCCGCTTTTTCGCTGGGGGTTTGTTCGCCCAACCCCAATACCTCGCGCACTTTTTTAAAGCCTTCCGCCTGGTGACGGTAGAAGCTGTCTTGCTCAAGAAAGCGGTTGATATATAAAACGATGTTTGATGCGACGCATCTTTCCTGCAACAGTTCGGGAACAATTTCGCGACCGAGCAGGATGTTTGAAAGATTGACAAACTGAATGTGTAAAAAGTGTTTGACCAACGCTGCAGTTACCGGCGCAACCTTATACCCGATCACGTGCGGCACATCTGCAATCGCCAGTTCCAAGGCGACGGTTCCCGAAGCGGCAATGGCCGCGGCGGCAGCACTCATCGCGTTGTGGCGGTCTTCTTCGCCTTCCACCACCAGCACCGGCAACGGATTATTCTTAAGCATGTTTTTAACCCGTGCCGCCACCGTTTTAACCGTCGGAATGACAAAAAACAGTTCCGGATGCTGTTGCTTCAGCATTTGTGCGGCTTCCAAAAATATCGGCAGCAGCCGCGACACTTCGTTATGTCGCGATCCCGGCAACAGGCAAATGATTTTTTGCGCGGCGTCAATACGGTATTTGCGACGGAAAATTTCCCGATCGCCGTGAACCACCGGACTCTCGATAACCGGATGGCCGACAAAAGTGGTCGGCAGCCCGTAAGGCGTGAAATATTTCGGTTCCTGAGGAAGCAGGGTAAGAAGATGATCAACGTATTTGTACATGGTACGGGCGCGTTTCTTTTTCCAGGCCCAAACCTGCGGTGCCACATAGTGAATTTGCGGAATGCCGGTTTTGAGGGCACGCAGTTTTTTTTGTACCCGGCTGCCGAAACTCCAGCTGTCGATAGAGATGACAACGTCGGGGTGAAGACGGACGATGTCGTTGACGGTTTGTCCGATTCTTTTAAGAACTCTCGGAATACTGGGAATAACTTCGCAAAGTCCCATAATCGCCAGTTCGGAAATATCAAACAAAGAGCTCATGCCTTCTTTTTCCATCGTGTCCCCGCCGATGCCGAAAAACTCGGCTTTACCGCCGGTTTTCTTCTTGATTGCCCGCATCAGCCGGGCTCCCAGGGCATCACCGGAAGGTTCTCCGGCAATCAGATAAATTTTCAAATTATTGTTCAAGATAATCTCCCGGTTCAATTCCGATAATAAACAGGCCGGCTTTGTCGGCGGCGCGGATGACTTCCGCTTCGTCGACAATCAGCGTGTTTCCGGCATGAACGGCCAGCCCGTTCAAACCGCTGGCTTTGGCGTTTTCAATGGTTCGGGTGCCGATGGTCGGCAGATCAATCCGCATATCCTGCTGGGGTTTGCGCAATTTTACCAGAACACCGCCGTTTCCTTTGCGTTTATAAGCGCTGCAGCGTTTGATCAGTTCATCGGTTCCTTCAATCGCCTCTACGCCCAGCACCAACCCCTGCTGCACCACAACCGACTGTCCGATATCGAGTCTCCCTAACTCAAAGGCAGCAGCAACGCCGCGGCGAATATCGACATAGTCGTCTTTGCCGGGTTTGACTTTTCCGAGAATGCCCGGGCGGACCAAAATGTTGTTCATGACTTCGTGAATGCCGACGACCCGCATTTTCTCGGCTTCTATTTCCTTAATTAAGGCGCGCAGAATCCCGTCGTCGCCAAGAGCCTTAACGCCGATTTTGGTAAAAAACGCGGTGGTGCGCATATCGGGAATCAGTTCTTTGAAACTTGGACGGCGGATGGTGCCGATCATAACCACTTCTTCGACTTTTTCGTCGCGGAAGCGCTTAAAACCGGTGCCGGCTTGCCCGAGACGGATCCATAAGTGCGGAATTTCGTCATTGAACAGGGCGGGATCTGCGTTGCCTTCAATGGCAATAACGAAAAAGTCGCGTCCGACGGTTTGGCAATGGCGAATCAAACTGCGGGGGAGACTTCCTCCCCCGGCAATGATGCCCAGTTTTTTGGCTTTGTCTTCCATCGGGTCTCCCGTTACATTTCCGCTGTCATGATGTTGCGGCGACCTTTGAGCGCTTCGTCGATAAAGGCGATCATTTCCATGATCATGGCGTCGTCCTTATATTTTTCGTGCGCTTCGGCCAGACGTTCGACAAATGTGCCGTTTTTGCCTTTGAAAATAAACATAAAAGCACGGGTAATGCTTTTGACGGTTGCTTCTTCGAAACCGCTGCGTTTGAGACCGATAACGTTCAAGCCGCGCAGTTTTCCGCGTTCGCCGGTAACAATGCCGAACGGAATAACGTCGCGGTCAACGCCGGACAAACCGCCGATCATGGCCTTGCGGCCGATGCGGCAGAATTGGTGTACGGCCGAGTTGCCGCCCAAAATGGCGCCGTCGCCGACCCGTACGTGTCCGCCGATGACGGCGTTGTTGGTCATAATGACGTTGTTGCCGACCACACAGTCGTGAGCGACGTGGCAGTTAACCATAAACATGCCGTTATCGCCGACGGTGGTGGTAAAGTGTTCTTTGGGCGTGCCGCACTGCATGGTGACGTTTTCGCGGATGATGTTGTTTTTGCCGATAATCAATTTGGCTTCGGGCTGAAACTCATTGCCGTGGTCCTGCGGGCCGCCGCCGAGAACCGCACCCGGAAATACGATCGTGCCTTCGCCGATGGTGGTATCGTTCATAACCGTGACGTTAGAAATCAATTGTACGTTTTCCATAATTTTAGCTTTGGAACTGATAACGCAAAAAGGTCCGATTTTGGCGCTGGAGGCAATTTGGGCACCGTCTTCAATGACGGCGGTAGGGTGAATGTTGGTCATGGGTTTAGATCCTTAAGTTTTATGGTTAATGTTATTAGTGGTAACTTACAAAGATATGCTTGTAAAGTAAAAACACAAAAGTTTACCATATATTTCAGTTCTTTTGTCGCCCAAGACAGATTTGCTGCAACCATAAAAAAAGAGAGCGCCGTCGGGCACTCTCTTTCAAAGTTGCGGACACTCAAGTCCTTACTCGGAGACTTTCCTGTTGAGCAGGTCAAGAACCCGGTTGTAGGCCCTCATCTTTCCGACTTTGTAATCCGATGTGTCTTCTTTGTTCCCGCGGCTCAGCTTTTGCTGGTCACAAAACTGCGTTTGCAGTTTTTTCAGCTTGTCTTTGGAAACGTTGTCGGCCAAGTCTCCCATCATTTCGAGAATGGTGTCGACTTCGGCGCTGTACTGGTTCCGGCTGCTGGAGCGGGTAACGATAACGATCACGGCAACAATTGCAATGACCAAAAAGAAGAATACGATTAAGTAAGGCATAATTATTGTATTAAAGGTTATTTTATGGCCTGTATTATGCTCCGTTTTTTGTCTAAAGTCAACAAAAATCATTTTGACTGAAAACATAAAGACAAAAAAAGTCCTGCGCTGCGGCAGGACTTGCTAAAACAGACAATTTTATTTTTTGTTGGGCTTGACATAAGCCAGTGCGGCGTGTTCTTCGCAATAAGTCTGCCCGACTCTTACTTTGCGACCGCAAAAGCGAAAGTTTTCGTCTTTGGGATCGCCGATCGGCCAACGGCAGGTGTGATTGTCGAGATCGGTCAGTTTAACATCCCCCGAAGCAACGTTCTTGGCCGGAGTAGGGCGAAAGCCCGTATTTGCGGGCAGTGTTGCCGCATCGGTCTTTCCTTCGTCGCGGGAAGATTTTCGCTCTGCTTTGAGCTTGGCTGCCGGTGTTTTTTCGGTGTTGTTTTCAACCGCGGCTTCTGACGTTTCTTCGTCTTTTTTGCGGATCGGAGATGGGCGCGCGTCCAGTTGCAGGCGGTGAACTTTGCCGACGATGGAGTTTTTGGAAACACCGAGGCGTTTACCGATTTCTCCGGTAGTCAACCCCTGTTTCCACATGATTTTGAGGTCTTCAACCATTTTGTCTGTCCAGGCCATAGCCGCATCTCCCTTAAAAAGTTAACGTACGAAGGAATAGTAAATCAATATTTTTGACGAGTCTAGCATTTTCTTTGTCAGAAGTTCTTTATTAATGGAAATATTGGTGTATAATTTATGAGAATTGAAAAATACGGAAGATGCCATGAGATTTATATATGCCTGTTTGGTCCTGATGACCGTTGTTTTGGCAAGCGCGGCTGCGGAAGCGGTGACACCGGCAGATTATGCCGGGCGGTTTGAAGTGGATATGAAAGAAGATATTCCGCCGTTGGAGGAACTGCGGCGGATGTTTGCCCCCAAACCGGTTTATGACCGCAAATTTGATTATTTTTGGAATATCGGCAAAGTATTCGACAAGGGGTTTGCTCAGACAATCCGCAGTTACGGAACCCGCCAAACCCGGTTGAAATGGCCCGGCGAGGAGACGATGCTGGAGCAGCTCAAAAACACGCCGAAAGAGTATTATCCGTACATCGGTCCCTATTTGCACACCATTCCGGGCATTTCGGAAAAAGTTCTCAACCTTCCGGGGATCAAAGAGACCAAAAACCGGTTTCCGAAACGCATTGCCCCTCAGTTGGCCGATATCGAAAATCTTGAATTTATGTCGCCGGCGTTGTATTTTGTGTTGATGCCGGAATTATGGAAAGACAATGACGTCAGCCGTGAAAAAATGAAATTTCAACGGTTGCCGCAAACCAACCGTTACGATACCGCATTTATCAAAAAAGTGATGGAGACGGTACCGCCGGAAGATTATGCGCCGGGAGCAACACCGCAGGAACCGCTGCAAAGCCGGTTGCGGACTATTTCGCCCGATGCAACGTCGCCGCTGACCGGAAAGGACGTTCAGGCGGTGGCCCGCAGCCTGGAAGCGTTGGCGGATTATGGGGAGAACATCAACAACAAGGCCAAAATCATTGAAGCCGGTGCATTGTTGGATGCATGGGAAAATTCGAAAGGAACCGGCGCGATTCTGCCCAACATCAAAGATTTGGTCAATCCGTGCCAGCGGCTGGTGCAAAAAATCAAGATGCAGGGGATGGAGCACGAATTCAGCGAAATTATCGCCGGAGAAGGCTTTAATATGGAAGAATGGGCCTATACCTGTGACAAGACGATTAAGGCTTATCGGGTTTTGAGGATGTCAACCCCAGAATTGATGACACTGCTTTTATATAAGAGAAACGTTTACCAAAACCAGCTCAACGCCTATCCCGAAAAGATTGCGCCGAGCGTGGCCGTGACAATGCAAAGCATGGTGGAAATGTACAAAGCGCCGCTGAATGACGTTCTGGAAGTCAAAAAGAACCATCAGGCGGTAAAAGACGCTTTTGAGAAGATAAAATACCGAATCGTCTTTCAACCGATATTTTTAAAATAATATAACGTAAAAACAACGAATTAAAATGTTTAAAAACAGATTTTTATTGCAATCGGGCGGTAAAAAGGCTATAGTTCGGGCAAAATTTTGTTTTAATTAACTACGAAGGTAAAAAAAATGGCAAGAGTAACAGTCGAAGACTGCATTGATAAAATTCCCAACCGTTATGAACTGCTGATGGTCGCAACCCAGCGTGCCAAGGATATATCGGCCGGTTCTCCGATCACGGTTTCGCGCGATAATGACAAAAACCCGGTGATCGCTTTGCGTGAAATCGCCGAAGAAAAGGTCAATATTGAAGATTTGCAAAAATCTTTGGTGATGGGACTGCAGAAATATGTTGAAGTTGAGGAACCGGAAGAGGAAGAAATGGAGATTCTGGCGGCGGAAAAAGAACTTTCCGAGTTGGACGAACAGTTCTCCGGACTGTTGCTGGACAATGAAATGTCTGACGCAATGCAGGTTCACGGCGTTGACGACGATAATTTGGATCTGGACGGCGACGAAGCCGTTGATGCCGATCTGGACGTCGATTTGGACGGTGAAGACGAAGATCTCGGTTTTGACGATGCCGCCGAAATCGGCGATGACAATCTGGATGAATTTGAAGAATAGTCACGAGCTGGAATATACGGGCCGATGTTAAGACAATATGAATTAGTCGATTTGGTGAAATCTTATGATCCGGACGCCGATGAAGACGCGCTGAACCGTGCTTATGTTTTTGCAATGAAAAAACACGGGGCGCAGCTTCGGGCGTCCGGCGACCCGTATTATTCTCATCCGGTCGAAGTGGCCGGTATTCTGACCAAGTTTAAGTTGGATTGTTCCTCCGTTATTGCGGGTTTGCTGCATGACACGGTCGAAGACACCGACACCACGGTTGAAGAAGTGCGCCAGTTGTTCGGCGATCAGGTCGCCTCACTGGTGGACGGTTTGACCAAGTTGGCGATGATTGAACAAAAATCGACTTATACCAAACAGGCGGAAAATTTTCGCAAATTGCTGCTGGCGATGTCGGAAGATATTCGGGTATTGCTGATTAAGCTGGCCGACCGGTTGCATAATATGCGCACGCTGCATTTTTTGGCACCGGAAAAAAGAACCCGGATTGCCCGCGAAACGCTGGATATTTATGCGCCGCTGGCCGAGCGCATCGGTATGCAGGAAGTGAAAAGCGAGTTGGAAGAACTGGCGTTTTGCGAGCTTTACAAAGAAGCTCACGATTCGGTTATCGCCCGTTTGAATTTTCTGCGCGAGCAGGGCAGCAATCTGGTGCCGAAGATTATCGAAGCGCTGAAAAAAGACATGGCCGAAAACGGTGTTGTCTGTCAGGTGACCGGTCGCGAAAAAACGCCGTATTCGATTTGGCGTAAAATGCAGCAGAAAAATGCCTCGTTTGAACAGTTGTCCGACATCATGGCTTTTCGCATTTGCGTCAACGACATTGCCACCTGTTATCAGGCGCTGGGCATCATTCACAGCAAATATCATATGGTGCCGCGGCGGTTTAAGGACTATATCTCGACTCCCAAACCAAACGGTTATCAATCGATTCATACCGGCGTGATCGGACCGGCCAACACCCGCATCGAAGTTCAGATCCGCACTTATGAAATGCATGAAATTGCCGAAAAGGGAATTGCCGCCCACTGGGCTTACAAACAGGGACAAAAGGCAGAAGGCAAAAACTTCCGCTGGATCAGAGAGCTGCTGGAGATTTTGGAACGAGCCTCCAATCCGGAGGAATTTTTGGAAAACACCAAGCTCGAAATGTATAACGATCAGGTGTTTTGTTTTACTCCGAAAGGCGATTTGATCGGGTTGCCGATTAATTCGACCCCGGTGGATTTTGCTTATGCTGTCCATTCTTCGGTCGGCGATACCTGTGTCGGCGCCAAAATCAACGGTGAGATCAAGCCGTTGCGGACGGTTTTGCAAAACGGCGATCAGGTGGAAATTCTCACTTCAAAAGCGCAACATCCGTCCACGGAATGGGAACGTTTTGTGGTGACCGGAAAGGCCAAAGCGGCAATCCGTCGTTATGTACGTTCTTCCAAACGTGACCAGTTTATTGTGCTGGGTCAGGAAATTTTGGAAAAAATGTTTAAGAACGAGGGGTTGGAATTTTCGGAAAAAAGCTTAACGACGATTATGCCGAACTTTGAGGCGGAATCGGTCAACGACATCTATGCCAAAGTCGGCGAAGGGCTGGTCAGCGGCTGGGACGTGATGAAGGCGGTTTATCCGGCTTATAAGCAGTCCAAGCTGGAAAAGGTAGTCAAAGCGATCAAGGTTCCGAGTTTTCAGAAAATCAAAAAGAAAAATGCCGAACCGCTGAAGATTGAAGGGCTGATCCCGGGAATGGCGATGCATTTTGCCGGTTGCTGTCATCCGCTGCCCGGCGACCGGATTGTCGGAATTGTAACCACCGGTAAAGGTGTGGCGGTACATACGGTCAATTGCAAGTCGCTGGAGCGTTTTGCCAATGAACCGGAACGCTGGCTTGACATTGCGTGGGGCGAGGGCGCCGAAAACCAGACTCATACCGGCCGCCTGAAACTGATTTTGAGCAACGAACCGGGCAGTTTGGGCGAAATTTCCAACCTGATGGCGCGTAACAATGCCAACATTTCCAACCTGAACATTGTCTACCGTACCGTCAGTTACTTTGAAATTATTGTCGATGTGGATATTAAAAATCTGGATCATCTGAATTCGGTGATTGCGGATTTGAAATCGTCAAAAGTCGTAAGTTATGTGGCAAGGTCGGCCTGACAGAAGGAGATGAAGTTTGTTTAGTCGCAAAAAACCGTTAAACTGGAAGCAAAAACTGAAAGGCTGGTTTTGGCCGAAGTTGGGCTGGAGACGTTACGGACAATATATCGTGGCAAAACTCAGCCGGCTGGGCGGAACGCCGCGTTCGATTGCTGCCGGGGTTGCCTGCGGCGTCGCGATTTCTTTTACGCCTTTTGTCGGTTTTCATTTTGTTCTGGCAGCCGTTACCGCCTGGATGGTTCGGGGCAATATTTTGGCCAGCGCGCTGGGAACGGCGGCGGGTAATCCGTGGACGTTTCCGTTTATCTGGGTTGGCACGCTTTATACCGGCCGGTGGTTTTTGGGCGAGCACGAAACCGGAAAAGTTGAATTCGCGAGTATTTTTGAAAAAGCCATGCACGCTTTGATGACTTTTGATTTTTCGGCGTTTGCCGGTGATGTGTGGCCGATCATTTTTCCGATGATGGTCGGATGCGTTCCCTATTATGTTGTTGCCTGGATCGTGACCTATTATGTGTTTAAAAAAGCGCTGGAGGGGATTAACCGGGCCAAACGCAATAAAAAAAGTATCAATAAGGTGTAAAATGATTATCGGGTTGGGCAGCGACATTTGTAATATCAAACGGATTGAACAGGCATACGCAAAGTTCGGCGAACGTTTTCTGCAACGATGTTTCGGCAAACAGGAGCAACAGGAACTCGAGCTTTTGCGCGACCGGCCGCAGCGCTTTGCCGCATCGCTGGCCAAACGCTTTGCCGCCAAAGAAGGATTTGTGAAAGCGATGGGAACCGGTTTTGCTCACGGCGTGGCGTGGTCGGAAATCGAAATTGTCCATCATGCGAGCGGACGGCCGATGTTTCATATTTCGGGGAAGGCTGAAGAAATTTTGAAAAAAATTATTCCCGCATCCCGTTTGTGGGTGAGTCTCAGCGACGATTATCCGTTGGCTCAGGCAGTGGTGGTGATTGAAAGTTGTTAGCTTTTGGTTGATAAAATAAAAATAAAGATTAGTATGTCAAAAAACGCAGGAGAAAGAGGAATTATGGAAAAAGAAGAAAATATGTCGGAAACGATTAAGACGATTATTTATGCAATTGTTATTGCCGTTTTAATCCGCAGTTTTTTGTTTGAGCCGTTCAAAATACCGTCAGGATCGATGTATCCCAACTTGTATGTGGGCGATTTTTTGTTTGTTTCCAAATACACCTACGGTTACTCCAAACATTCCTTTCCTTTCAGCCTGCCGTTGTTTGAAGGGCGGATTTGGAGTGAAGAACCGCGGCAGGGAGATGTGGTGGTGTTTAAGTTCCCGAAAGACAACCGTACCGATTTTATTAAAAGAATTATCGGTTTGCCGGGAGACAAAATCAAACTGGAAGAGGGCAGATTGTATGTAAACGGTAAAATGCTGGAACGGACGGAAGGCGAAAATTTTGTTTTGCGCAATCCTTTCGGGCATGCCGAACGATATCATCAATATGAAGAAACGCTGCCCAACGGCGTAAAGCATACCATTTTGGAAATTTCCGACAGCGAGCGTGAAGACAATTTTCCCGAAGTGACGGTCCCGGACGGCAATTTCTTTGTGATGGGTGACAACCGTGACCGTTCGGATGACAGCCGGGTAAACGTCGGTTTTGTTCCGGCAGAGAATTTGGTCGGCAAAGCGCGTTTTCTTTTCTTTTCTTATGATCCCAACGAAGGCGCCTGGTATAAGCCCTGGACCTGGGCCAAAAAGATCAGATGGCGGCGCCTGTTTAGCAAAATCAATTAATTTGCGCCTTAACGGCCGGAGAAAAAAATGAGAGAGTTGGAAGCAAGTCTGCACTACAATTTCAAGAATCCGCATTTGCTGCATCAGGCATTGACGCATACCAGCAAAACCGGAAAATTGTCAGAAAATTACGAACGTCTGGAGTTTTTGGGAGACCGTGTGCTTGGCGTTTCGGTTGCGGAGATGGTTTATAAGGTTTTTCCGGACGAGCCGGAAGGAAACCTTTCGCAGCGTTTTATGGCGCTGGTTTGCAAAGAAACCGTAGCCGAAATGGCGCTTAAGCTGGGGCTGGATCGTTATATAATGGCGGAAAGCATTGATGTACGCCATAACGACAACGTGTTGTGTGACGTTTGTGAGGCCGTGATCGGCGCTCTGTATCTGGACGGCGGTTGCGAAACGGCGATTCATTTTGTGCAGCAGCACTGGCGGCCGTTGGTGGACACCCATACCCGGCCGCCCAAAGACGCCAAGACGCAGCTTCAGGAAGCGGCTCATGAAAAAGGATTGAGCGCGCCGCGGTATGTGGAGATCAGTCGAGAAGGGGCCGAACATAATCCGGTTTTTCATATGCAGGTTGAAATAGACGGCATTGAACCGCAATCAGGCAGCGGCCGGAACAAAAAGATGGCGGAACAAAACGCGGCGGAAAAGATGCTGGCATTGTTGGGAGTGGAACATGGAAACAAATAACGACCGGCCGAGCCGTTGCGGATTTGTCAGTCTGATCGGGGCGCCGAATGCCGGAAAATCGACCGTTACCAACAATTTTGTCGGTTCCAAAGTGTCAATTGTGTCTCCTAAGGCACAAACTACCCGAATTTTGGTCAAGGGAATCGGCATTTATGATAATACGCAGATTATTTTCCTTGATACGCCGGGGATCTTTAAGCCAAAACGCCGTTTTGACCGCTCGATGGTCGCGTCGGCCTGGAGCGGTGCCGCAGACGGTGATATCCTCGTGTTGGTCGTGGATGCCAAACGCGGTTTTGACAACGAGACCCGCGCGATTATAGACGAGCTCAATCAACAAAACCGTGCAGCGGTTTTGCTGCTGAATAAGATTGATCTGATCGCCAAAGAAAAGTTGCTGCCGTTGGCAGCGGCGTTGAACGCTTACGGCAATTTCAGCGAAACGTTTATGGTCTCGGCGGCCACCGGCGAACATATCGATGACTTCTACCGTTATCTGGCCGATCATCTGCCGGAATCGCCTTGGTACTATCCCGAAGAGCATATGTCGGATTTGCCGCTTCGTTTGCTGGCGGCGGAAATTGTGCGGGAAAAACTCTTTTTGTACCTGCAGGAAGAACTTCCTTATTCGCTTACCGTAGAACCCGAACTGTGGGAACGGCGTTCTGACAATTCGATCCGCGCCGAAATGACGATTTTTGTTGAACGCGAAGGGCAAAAGAAAATTATTGTCGGCCGCGGCGGTGAAATGATCAAAAAGATCGGACAAACGGCCCGGCTGGAATTGGAAGAACTGCTGGAAGAGCGTATTCATCTCTTTTTGTTTATCAAAGTGCGCGAGAATTGGAGTGAGGATCCGGCCCGTTATCAGGATTGGGGACTGGTTTATAACGTTTGAGAGACAGCGGAACGGCGCAAGGTGCGGCTTTTTTTAGTTTTGTAATCTGGACTTGTTTTTGCCTGCGTGTTACTACGGTCAGAGCCGTAAAAGTCTCGCTTTTTTTTAAAAGGTATAACCTGTATAAATCGCTTGAATTTTAGGCAAATTTGGTGTAGCAACAAAGAGAACCTTTTATGTTATATTTAACCTGGCAATCCGGCGAGTTGACATTATGTTAATATCTGACTTAAAGCAGAAAATGTTTTCTGTAGAAACCACTCCCGTTAAGACGCATAAAGTGGTGAAGATTTTCGGCGTAAAATTGAAAATCCGCTGCGACGGCAACCGCAAGGCGTGTAACCAACTGATTGCCGATATCCGTAAAAACTGTGTGCTGATTGTTGAAACCAACAACTGTCATTATGAGGTCATTCCAGGTTTTGCCAAATATTTTACCGAGTTGGGCTATAATGTTGATATTGCCGTTTGCGGTGACGAACGGCTGGATTTTTTGAGCGACGCACTGAGAAGCGTCAGAGTTTACAATTTGGGTGAGAAAGATATCGAACGGCTGCTGAGTGCGGCCGCCATTTGTAAATACCGCTATGTCGTGTTTAATTCGGCGATTAAATATGTGGGCGGCGGCGCGGCGAATGCGCCGGAAATGCCGCTTGTAACCGACTATTACAAAAACATTGCCACCGATAAGTCAAAAATGATTTTTATACAGCATCATATGGAAAGACAGGGCATCAACCGTAACCAGATCGCGTTGGTTGATTTGCACAATTCGTATTCGTCCCGTTTTTATGTCGTTAATCCCCATTATTTCGGAAAAGTCAAGATCACGCCCAAAAACAAAGACATTACCAAATTTATCGTCGTGGGCGGAATTTCGTCATGGCGTAAAAATTATGATCTGTTGATTGCGTCGGTGCGTCGCCTGGCAAAACTGACCGACAAATTTAAAGTGATTGTCGTCGGTGCCGGACAAAAGTTGCAAATTGACGAGGACGTGGCAAAATATTTTGATATCAGAGGGCGTTTGCCGTATCGGGAAATGTTTGCCGCCATGGAAGAAGCCGACTTTTTTCTGTGTCTGCTGGACCCGGAAAATCCGGATCATGACCGCTATGTTTCGATGGGTACCAGCGGAAGCTTCCAACTGATTTACGGTTTTGCCAAACTCTGTCTTATTCAGTCTAAGTTTGCGGCCGCTTACGAATTTAATCATACCAACAGTCTGGTATATGAAAACAATGCGGACCTGGTGCCTTTGATGCAGCAGGCCATTGAAATGGACGGGGCCGTTTACGCGCGGTTGCAGTCCGAATTGAAGAACAAAGCCAAAAATATCCGGGAGCGGTCTTTGAGAAATCTGAAACTGTTGCTGGAAACGATTGACTCTGTCCGATAACCGGGGTATGCAGTTGTCAGAAGGAAAACAGAAAATGGGAAAGTCAAATTTTTTAAAACAAATTTTTTCAGTCAAGAACTCGCCGCGCAAAACACATAAGATCATTACAATTGCCGGGGTTAAAATTCAGGTGCGTTATAATCGGCATAAAAAGAAAATTGCCGACTTTATGCGTCTTTTTAAATCGGTGCGGGCGAACAGCGTTCTGATCGTGGAACCGAACGACTGCCATTATGAAGTTATTCCGGGATATGCCAAATATCTTACCGAGCTGGGATATAATGTCGACATTTTTGTTTGCAATGCGTCGCAGCTCGATTTTCTGACCGACGCACTCAACAAGGTAAGGGTATATTCTTTCGGTGAGGTGCCGTTTGAACTGCTGATGGAAACCCATTCGGTGGTCAAAAACTATAAATATATTTTATTTAACTCGTCGTTGATTTATTTTCCCGGTGTGCGGCGCGATACGCCGAAAATGGTACCGGTTGCCGATTATTTGAAACATGTGGCCTTTGACCGCGAGCGGATTTTGTTTGTTCAGCATCATTTGGAACAGGGCGGAATGAACGAAAATCTGATTGCGCTGGCCGACCTGCACAATCAATATTCGAAAAAGTATACGATGGTCAATTCGCAATATTTCGGCGATATTGAAATTACGCCCAAAAACGAAGGCGTAACAAGATTTATTGTGGTCGGAAACATCAGCCCCTGGCGTAAAAATCACTCCTTATTGATTGATGCGGTGAAAAATCTCAAAAAAGTACGGCAGGATTTTAAAGTGGTGTTGGTCGGATCCGGCAAACTGGACAACATTGATGACGAAATTGCCCCGTATATAGAACTTTGCGGACGGCTTTCTTATCCGGATATGTTTAGGGAAATGGAAAAGGCCGATTTCTTTTTGTGTCTGTTTGACCCCGAAAATCCGGATCATCATCGTTATGTTTCGGTCGGTACCAGCGGCAGTTTTCAGTTGATTTACGCTTTTGCCAAACCCTGCATCATTCATTCCGAGTTTGCCAAGGTTTATGAGTTTAATTGGGACAACAGTTTGGTTTATGACCATAACGGCGATTTGGGTGCCGCGATGGAAAAAGCGGCAGCGATGGACGGCGCCGCCTATCGCCGTATGCAGGAAAAAGTAATGAAGAAAGCGGAGAACATCCGCCGGTTGTCGTTGAATAATCTGAAAGAATTGTTGAAGCTGATTGATGAGAAAACAACTAAAAAAGACTAAGGATACAAATAAATGGAAGAACTAGCCAAGAATGTCATAACGGTCATAATTCCGGCTTACAACGCAGCGCCGTACTTAAATAAATGTTTAGATTCTGTCTTGAATCAAACTTATCGAAAACTGGAGGTTATTGTTATAAACGACTGTTCTACCGACGAGACGGCAGAAATTGCGGCAGCCGTTGACGATCCGCGGCTGCGGGTGATCAACCTGCCGGAAAATCACGGACAAAGTTATGTCCGCAATTTGGGAATCCGCGAAGCCGGCGGCGAATTTATCGCTTTTATCGATGCCGATGATTTTATTGATGAAAAGTATTATAAAACTCTTCTCCGAAAATCGGTATCGAGCCGGGCTGACATTACGATGGCGGAGACGAAACTGGTTTATTTGGACGGACGTGTTTCCCAAACCCGCAATACTCCCAAAGAGTGCAGTTCCTTTTTTAACAAGTTTGCGCTGCTTCCGCACGGAGGTGCCTGTGACAAATTGTTCCGCACTGCTTTTTTGCGCAAAAACGAGTTGTATTTTCCCGAGAATTATATTTGGGAAGACAATCTTTTTAATCTGAAGGCGGTTTACTATGCCAACAAACTGGCAACCGTTTCGGGACATTTTTACAATTATATCAAAAACAGCAATTCGACCACCCGTTCGGTGTTGAAAAAACAGAAACGCTGCAACGATTGTGTTTATATCGTCGGTGAGATGATGAATTTTATGAATGAGAAAAAATTCAGACAGATCGAAAAAGATTTGGTGATCAATTTTATTCTTACCCATATGGTAACGCCCGAGGTGCGCGAAGATCCCGAAACAACCGCAAAACTTCGGGAAATCCTCGGACGGTTGGAGAAGATCAAAGTTGCCAAAAAACATATGTTTCATTTTTCGTTAAGAAAAAAGCAATTTTCCTTTTTGGGAAAAGATCTGTGGGACGGCAATGCTGCCAAAGACCAAGACAATAACTAAAATAAGGGATATTTTATGGAAAACCGGGATATAAGCGTTATTATCGTAACTTATAATCATGAAGCGTTTATTGCTCAGGCGCTGGAGAGCGTGTTGGCGCAAAATCACAGCCTGGTCAGAGAAATCATTGTCGGAGACGACTGTTCTTCTGACCGTACGACAGAAATCGTCAAAAGCTATCAGGATAAATATCCGGATTTAATTCAGTTGGTAGAACATCCTCACAATGTGGGTGTTAACGAAAATTATGCCGATTTGTTCAGTCGTTGCAACGGCGCGTATACGGCAATTTTGGAGGGTGATGACTATTGGCTGCCGGGCAAACTGGAAATTATGTATCAGGAAATGCAGAAGGACAACGATGCCGCAATGTGGTTTCATCGGTTTCAGGTTTTGCAGGACGGCAAGCTGAAAGAACGTGACTACTTGTATCATAAGGACTGCCGGATCGGTATTGAAGATTTTGTAAACGACAATCAAATTCAAAACTTATCCTGCTGTCTTTATCGGACCGAGATCCTGAAAAAAGTTAATCCGGTTTTCCGAAAAGGGCCGGGGGTTGATTATCTGTTGCATATTTTGATTTTGGACGGCAATCAGGCGGGTTTTGTCAATCGGAACCTGTCGGTTTACCGCCATCACGGCAATTCGATTTGGTCGAAACTTTCCGGAGAACATCAACTGGTTCATAGTATCCTGAGACGCTATGAGATGAATGAACTTACCGATAAGAGATATGATGAGCTTTTTCAACGCAACATAGATAAGATGCTTAATTATCTTATGCGTCTGCGCTCGTATCGTACCGAAGCCGGAAAACCGGCAGCAGCGGCTCATGCCAAACAGCACAAATGTTTTAATATACTCGGGATAAAGATTAAAATTAAAAAGAGGACAAAGAATGCTTAAAATCGAACAGATAGAATGTACCGGCTGCGGCGCGTGCTTTAATGTATGTCCACATCATGCCATTTCGATGCAAGCCGGCTGCGAGGGCTTTTTGTATCCGGCCGTAGATGCCGATGCCTGTGTCGGCTGTGGTTTATGCGAAAAGACCTGCCCGGTAATCAATCCGCGATATGATCATGCCGTTAAGCCGGAGTGTTATGCGGCGATGGCTGATGACGATGTCCGAAGCAAAAGTTCTTCCGGCGGCGTGTTTACCTTGCTGGCGCAAAATGTGTTAAAGCAGGGCGGTGTGGTGTGCGGGGCCGCTTATGATGAGCACATGGCGGTTGAGCATATCCTGGTCGAAAATGAAGAGGGCTTGGAGAGGTTACGTCGATCAAAATATGCGCAAAGCACTACCGGAGATTGTTTTTCCCGGATCAAAAAGCTTCTGATTGCCGGACGCCCGGTATTGTTCAGCGGTACCCCTTGCCAGGTTGCCGGTTTGAAAGGTTATCTGAAAAAAGATTATGAAAATTTGTTGTGTGTGGATATTATTTGCCACGGTGTTCCTTCGCCGAAAGTTTTTCAAAAATATTTGAGTGAACTGGGCCTGGACGGGCAGGTGAAGGATGTTAATTTTCGTGATAAAGCGAAAGGTTGGTCAACCGCAGCTCATCTTAAAATCAGTACCGACAAAGACAGTTATAGCATAGAGTCTGCCAAAGATACTTATATGCAACTGTTTCTGAATGATATTTCGGTTCGAAAAAGTTGCAGCGTATGTCCTTTTAACCGCCTGCCGCGTCAGGGTGATTTAACAATCGGCGATTTTTGGCGGATTGATGCCTTTCACAAAGCTTATAATGATAAGAAAGGTACCAGTGTCATTTTGGAGAATAATGCTAAAGGGGGAGTTGCTTTAGGAAAAATAAAAAAGTATTTTAAACTTTTAAAGGCGGTTAATCTTAAATATGCATTAGCCGGGAATCCGGTTTTAACCGAACCGTTTAAAAAGCACCATAACCGAAAGAACTTTTTTGACAATCTTGATCAAATGACGCTGGAAGATAATCTCAAAAGCTGCCAGGAAGAGCATTTCGACGTTGCGGTCTTGAATTATTGGTGGTCCTTGAACTACGGGGCGGTCTTAACTGCTTATGCCCTGCAGCAGAGTTTGCAAGAGTGGGGGTACAGCAACCGTTTGGTGACTTATATCCATGACTGGTGTCGTCCGAACTATCACGGCAGTTATACGCAAATATTTGCCGACCGTTATCTGGATATTACGCAAATGTATAAGACGCCGGGAGAATTGGAAAAGCTCAACAAAGCTGCCGATACCTTTATCGTCGGGTCGGATCAGGTCTTCCGCCCCAAATACAGCCGGGACAGCAATTTCTATTTTTATCTGCCGTTTGTTGATCCGGAGAAAAAGAAAATTGCCTGCAGCGCCAGTTTTGGTTTGGATAAGTTGGACGCTGCAAGCCGCGATAAGCCGTTGCTGAGGTATTATCTGTCGTGTTTTGACGCGGTGTCGGTTCGGGAAAAATCGGGGATAGACGTTTGCCGCGAAGAGTTGGGTTATGATAAGGCCGAACAAATTTTGGATCCGGTGTTTTGGTTTGACGCCGGACGTTGGGACGAACTGATCAAAAACTCTCTCAAACGCGGCGAGGGTTTCGGTCTCTCGTATGTATTGGATCGTCATCCCGAAACCGTTGAAATTGTTAAGGCGGTGGAACAAAAGTTCGGCGCTTCCGAGATTATTGATATGGGAAATGCGCAAAAAGACGACAATGTAACCATGTCTCCCGAAGACTGGCTGTATAATATTAAAAACTGCCGTTATTTGGTGACCGATTCTTTCCATGGGGTTTGCTTTGCAATTATTTTCAACAAACCTTTTGTCTGTATTGTCAATCCGGAACGGGGTGCCAGCCGGTTTGAAAGCCTGTTGGGGACGCTGGGGTTGGAGAATCGGTTGCTCGGTCGCGGCGAAGACGTCAATCAACGGCCCGAGTTGTTTGAAGCGGTCGATTATGCAACCGTCAATCAAAAGCTGCGCGCCGAGGCCGAACGCTCAAAGGTATGGATGCAGAACGCACTCAAGCAGCCGAAAAACGATGCCGGCAACGGCGAAAACGCGATTATTGCGATGTTGATTCGCCAGATGAATGCGCAAAAAGCCGAACAATGGCGGCTGGAAGAACGTTTGAACGAAACCGGAAGACTGCTGGTCAAGAGCGGTATCCTCGGTTCGCTGAAAAGACGCTGCCTGCGTTATAAGCTTTTGTCGGCGCTCACTTTGGGCAAAACCCGTAAAAAATATAAAGAAAAACGCAAGCAGTGCAAACAAAAGATACGCGGTTTAAAAAGCATGCTTCTCGGTGAACGGTAGTTTTCCGGCAGTGTCTCCGTCAGCAAAAACAAAACCCGGATATTGATATCCGGGTTTTGTCATAAAAAAGATTTTTAATTTTCCTGTTGGGACGATTCGGAATTGACCGCTTTTTCCCAATTGTTCAAAATCCAGGAAGACGAGTTGGCTTTGTTTTCGCCGCCGATGCCGAATTCGAGCGCGACGTTATACAGACGACAGGTTTCGGTCTCGGGAATGTTGTCGTGAGTGCGGTCGCCGCCGTTGGCAAAGACCAGTTCGGCGTCGGGAAATTGTTCCCGCACCAAACGGATACCGTCACTGGCAGAGTTGTCGTCATCATTAAAGGGAAGGACTTTAATGATGTTTTTCAAATTTTCGCAAATGGTTTTACGGGTGTGAAAGCTCATAAAATTTTTGCCTTTTTTGCGGCAGAGCCATTGATCGGAATTGAGCAGCAATATAACGCCGTCGCTGCGGCGGGCCGCTTCGTTAATCATGGCGATGTGACCCTCGTGGATCGGATCAAAACCGCCGCTGACAATATAATATTTCATAATATCCTCATAAACTAAAATTAAGTAATGAGGACATCATATAAGATAAAACAGGGTAGTCAACCGCTTTCTTAGACGGGTTCGTTTTTTGCCGAAGCGGTTTTGTTTTGGCGTTTGCGTTTCCATTTTAATTTGGCATACATTCTCATGTCCGCCACCATGTCTGTTTCGTCGACAATTTCTTTGCCGAGAATGCTTTCAATGATGTCTTCCATCGTAATAATGCCGATCCAGTTTCCGTAGGCGTCGACCACCATCGCAATATGATTGCGGTCTTTGATCATGGAGGACAAAACGTCTTCGAGACGGGCTTCGGGGCCGAAGCTGCGCATCGGCCGGGCAAACTGGTCGACCGTCTGTTCGTCGGTTGCCTTAAAAGTGCTCGATTTGTGAATATAACCGAGATAGATCTGTTTTTCTTCATCGATGATCGGAAAACGCGAAAAAGGCGTGGAAGTCAGAAAAACGTCGAATTCCCGGATTGTCATACCGGGTTTGATTTTATGCACGACCGTCCGCGGCGTCATCACGTCTTCGACCCGGACGGTTGACAGCATGATGGTGTTGCGGATCAGACGGTATTGAGTTTCGGTGATGACTTTTTCTTCTTCGGCCATTTTGCCGAGGGCGCGTATTTCTTCTTTAAGAGTGGAATTGTCGGTTTCGGCGGAGAACATTCCCGTAATAAAGTCCGAAATATACAACAGCGGTTTGAGAACGATGATCATAACGCGAACGGTGGCTGCCATAAAAGCCGCAAGCTGTCTCCAATATTTGGCGCCGATGCTCTTAGGCAGAATTTCCGACAAAATCAAAATCGCCAGCGTCATCACGCCCGAGGCCAGACCGAGGTAGGCCTGTCCGTAAATTGCCGCCACTTGGGCACCGACGCCGGCCGCGCCGACGGTGTGGGCAATCGTATTTAAGGTCAGGATGGCGGCCAAGGGAGAGTCCATGTTGGTTTTCAATTCCGAAAGACGCGCATACAGGCGCGGTTTGCTTTCGCGAAGTTGGGCGATAAAACTTGGGGTAATCGACAGCAAGACGGCTTCGAGGACCGAACATAAAAAAGAAATACAAATTGCCGAAGCGGCAAAAACGATCAGTAAAAACATTTTCTCAAATCTTGGGGCTTAAAAATTCATCATTTGGTAAAATATATAGGATATGCTGCAAAAGTAAAGCATTTTTGAAATGAGGCGGTAATGGCGGTACAACACAGGACAGCGTTGGTTTCGGATTTTGACGGAACCGTCAGTGATGATGACTTCTTTTATTATATCAGCCGACAGTATCTGAGCGAAAAGTCGTTGGAACCCTGGCGGGCTTATATGGAGGGCAAAAAAACGCACTTTGAGGCATTGCGAGAAATTTTTGCCTCTCTCAGAGTGAAAAAAGCCGATTTGGATGATTTTATCCGCAAAATCCGGATCGACCGCGATTTTTTGAAAACCGCCGCGTGGTGTCAAGAACAACAAATACCGGTGTATGTTTGTTCGGCGGGTTGTGATTATTATATCAATCTGCTGATCGGGCCGGAAATAGCCGAATACGGAATTCGGCTGGTGGCCAACCACGGAACATACAGCAGCCGTCACGGGCTTGAAATGACGCCGCCCCCGGCAGACAGCCGTTTTTACGATCCCGGTACCGGTGTAAACAAAGCGGCCGTCGTTGCTTATCTGCACGAGTTGGGATACCGCGTCGTCTATTGCGGTGACGGCATGCCCGATCTGGCGGCGGCGCGAATTGCGGATTGGGTGTTTGCGCGAAAAATGCTGTTGCGGCAATGTGTCAATTTGGGGATCCCCGCGGTTAAGCTGATTGATTTTGAACAGGTTTACCGTTTTTTGGAAGGAAAAAATAATGAAAAAACATCCGCCTTACCTAACCGCCAACCGTCAGATTAATATTCCTTATCTGTTAAAAATCGGTTCTCACAAAATTGCCAAAATCGGAAAATATCTGTTTGACAAGGATATGACCGGCATTGCCCTGTTTTGGGGCGAAGGAATGGACGAAATGCTCGGAGATAAGCTTAAAGGCGGATTGAAAGAGCACCGGGTCGAAATTTTGTCGGAAGATATTGTGAGCACGATTGCCATAGAAGACATTACCGCAACCGCGTTCTCGCTGCCGGCGCAAACCAAAGCAATTGTCGGGGTCGGCGGCGGCAAGGTACTGGATTTTGCCAAATATGTTTCCAACCTGTTGCGACTGCCTTACATCAGCGTGCCGACTTCAATGTCCAACGACGGCTTTTGTTCTCCGACGTCGTCTCTGACGGTGAACGGCGCGCGAAAAACGGTGAAATCGGCCATTCCGTACGGCGTTGTGATCGATCTGGACGTCATTGCCGATTGTCCGAAAGCGTTTTTGTATTCCGGGGTCGGAGACATGATTGCAAAAGTGAGCGCCCTTTGGGATTGGAAGACCGCCTTTACGCTCGGGCTGGAAAGATACAACGATTTTGCGTCAATGATGGCTTATAATTCGCTGGATCTGTTATTTTTGCGTCACAGCAGCGATATCGAATCATCCCGTTTCCAACGCAGTCTGGCCACGTCATTGCTTTACAGCGGCATTTCGATGGAAATTGCCGGGACTTCGCGTCCGGCAAGCGGGTCGGAGCATCTGATTTCTCATGCGTTGGACGAACTGGCTGCCAAACCGAAAATGCACGGATTGCAGGTCGGAACCGCGGCTTATCTTTGCACGATGCTGCAAAACAATCCCGAAACCGAAGGCGTGCGCGATATTTTGTCGGCCACCGGCTTTTTTGACTTTGTGGCGGAAAGTCCGTTTGACAAGACCGAGTTTATTAAAGCGATTGAACTGGCACCGACAATTAAGGAAAATTATTATACCGTCCTTTCGGAGCCGCAATCGCTGGGGCGGGCGGTTCGCCTGATTGACGAAGACCCGGTTTTGCAGCGGTTGATCAGATGACAATCTGCCAGGGACGTTCCGGTTTGGGGAAGTTGTCAAACAGAAGAGCGGCCATATAAGCGGTGACGGTTTGATTGTTAAACTCTTTGTAATAGGCTTCGTATCCTTCCCGGGCGGCTTTCATGCGGGCAGCGGGATTTTTGACGTAGTAGGCGAGCTTGTCGTAAAACTCGGTTTCGCTGCCGTAAAAAGCAACGCCGGTTTCGGGGAGAACGTCTGCAAAACCGCAGGCACGGTCAATCATTGCCAGCTGTCCGTTGCCGATGATATGAGCCAGACGGTCGGAACTGTAGAGATAAACGTCATTATAGCGGCTGAGATTAAAGCCGATCCCGGCTTGTTTAAAGGCGTCAAGATAGGCTGCGCCGTGCAGGGCCGGCTGATCTTTCAAACCGCCGAGCAGCCATTTAATACCCGGAATCCGTGCGGCAGACTCGTCGATAATTTGCTCAACTTCTTTGTCCTTGCCGCAAAACTGACGGCGTCCGGTGTTGGCGCAAAGCAAAATATCGTAGGGAAGAGCGGCATCATTAAAAGCGGTTCCGGTTTCGATCGAAGCATCGACCATGTTGGGAAGATAGGCAATCGGTTTGCCTTCCTGTTTGAATTGTTGAAGCATTTGGCGATCGCCGGTAGAAATCATCGTGGCGTCAACGACTTGCAGCCGCTCGCGGACAGCGCCGAGATTACGTTGGCTCTCAGGCGTGATTGCATCGCAGTTCCATTGCATCACCCGGATTCCGGGCAGCATTTTCTTAATCTGCATAATCGTTTCGTTGCCGATGGTGTTGGCATGTCCCAACAGCAGGGCATCGGGGCGGACGGTGCGACAGAATTCACACAGGTGTTTACCCAACCGATAGCGTCCGAGCGCATTCATATGCCCAAAACCGAACATCCGGCACAAATCGCGGTCGGAATAATTAATGACTTCGAAGCCGTTTTTGATCAGCCCGTAAGAAATCTTTACCGGAAAACCGCATTGAAAGCAGCCTTTCAGGCGTAGGGAGTTGAAGTTGGCAATATGAAGAATGCGGGTCATTTTTTGTTCCATAATTTGAGAGTGATGTTAATATCGGCAATCACTTTTAACAGCGGTTGGAGAATTTTCGGGGCGCTGCCGGCAGCGCTGAATCGAACCGCAACCTGCGGCAAACGGCATTCAAGGGCAATTCCCATCCGATGGTGTCCCTGATTGACGGTGTCTTTGATGCCCATCATCCGCAGCAGCATGATATCGATCGGAAAGGCGTCGTTATATCCTTTTTTCATCGACTCGTATAATTCGTTATACTGGCGCGTGCGTTCCTGTTCGTCATAGTAGAACAACGGATTGCTGAAGACATAAGCGTTTTCGCGGGTACGAATGTTGCGTTCGATTTTCATCCGGCGAATTTCCGCCGGGTCAATGTGGTAAATGTTGGAAGAGAATATTTTATAGCGGGAACGAAGCGGCTTGACGAAAACGGTGATGAAGTCAAAGCGGCGAATTTTACTGACAAAAGCTATCCGAACCGGGACGGAGACGATGCCGTTTTTTAAGGCGGATGCAACTTTTTCGCGTCCGCAAACCAAGGTGTCGATTTGTCCGGCATGACTGTCACCGATCAAAACGACGATTTCGTTTTTGAAGCGTCCGCGGTATTCGGCCGGTGCGTCTTCCAAGACGGCAAGGTCGGCAGGGGCAATCGGATATAATTCGGATGACAGACAAAGTTCGCTCATATTTTTCTCCTCAAAGCCACAATTATAAAATGACAGTTGAAAATAATCAAATCAATAATTAAGTTTATAAGATTATTTTATTGTTCCGGATCCGAGTTTTTTATTGTGAATACAGTGATTTTATGCTAAACTTTATTCTATAGACCGAAATATAATTATGAAGCGAGGAGAAGGGCCATGGCAGGGGAAATCGTAAAAAAAACTTTTGGCGAGACATTCCTTCTTGACCTGCAAAATGCCGGCAGCAGAGGGTTGTTGTTTGCCGTTTTGGAAAAGGCGGCCGCCAAAATCTGTCCGCAGAACGACCTGGAAAAACAGTTGGCAAAAGTTTCTGATTTTGCGTCGGTAGCGGCCTATCAGGCCAAGCTGGCCAGAATCCGCATCGAATACAATGCCCGTACCGTCCGCGATATTCATCAGCGCCTGATCGGGTTGGCAAATTTTGGCGAGGACAACTATAAGTATAAAGAAAAAATGATCCGCAAGCTCAATTTGCTGATCCATAATCATCCCACAATCGACGATTTGATTTATATAACGATGACGGCCTATATAAGCCGCAGCTTCGGCAATGCCGAAGACTTCAAAAATCAGCTGAAGGAACATATCCGCGATAACCGCGCGCCAACTCAAAACGGTACGGCTTGCGCCGAAGTTCGTACCGATGCCTGCAGCGCTTAATCAAATATTAAGGCAATGCCGATTATAGTATCTTCATGCGTTTACAATAGGAGCGACTTGAAATGAAAATAAACACGATCGGGATTATGACCGGCAATTCTCTGGATGCCGTTGACGTTGTTTTGACGGCTTTTGAAGATAATGCAATTGAAGATTTAAAGGCTTTTTCGTTTGCTTATCCCGACCGTTTGAAGCAGCAGTTTATCGAGTTGCGCGAGCATATAAAACAATATGCGGCAACCGAAGATGCGATGAACGATCCGTTGTTTGTTCAAACGGTGGAGAGTTATACCCGGTTGGTGGCGGAAGCCGTTAATCATCTGGTTGAGATCAGCGGACTGGAGCGCAATCAAATAGCGGCTCTCGGTTTTCACGGGCAAACCTGTGACCATTTTCCGCCTTCGATTGCCGGCAACGGTCAACCTTATACGCTGCAAGTCGGCGATGCCCGGCTGCTGGCAGACCTGACCGGTATCCCGGTGATCTATGACTTTCGTTCCGACGACATTATGAACGGCGGCGAAGGTGCCCCGTTGGCGCCGTTGCACAATTTTCATATTGCCCGGATGATGGCGGGGCGGGGACACGGCGCAGTGGCCTTTTGCAACGGCGGCAATACCGGTAATATTGCGCTGATTACCCGTACGCAGGATTCGGAACATCCTCAAATTGCCGGTTGGGATATCGGACCGTTTAACCATTTGGCCGATCTTTTGATGCGCGAATATAAACGGTTGCCGTTTGACAAAGACGGGCAATTCGGTGCCGAAGGAACCGTCCGTCCCGATTTGCTGTCGCGACTGTTCAATCAGGCGGCGGTTACCGGCGAAGGAGAAAATTTTTATCATCAATTGCCGCCCAAGTCTTCGGACCCGCACTGGTATAAGCTTGTTTATGACGAGAATTATTCTTTTGCCGACAATTTGCGGACTGTCGAATATTTGAGCGCTTACAGTTACGTTTATAACCTGCGCTATGTTCATCCGCAGCTTATGCTGCCGTCCTTGTATCTTTTGTTCGGCGGCGGTTGGAAAAATCCACTGGTCAGACAGGATTTTGAAAACCTGCTGCATCGTCAGGGCGGTGTTTTGCCTGAACATCGGATGATTTTTGCCGATATTTTTGCACGACTGCCGGATAATCCGGTGGTTGATTTTGCCGGGGCATTCGGTTTTTCGGGCGAATATATGGAAGCGCGCATTTTTGCCGATATGGCTTATTGTAAAATCGTTAACCAGCCGTTTTCATTGCCTTCGACCACCGGTTGCCGCACACCGACCGTCGGCGGGGTTTATGTGCTGCCGAGCCAAAACGGACTGTATCTTTTGACAGAGCTTTTGCGGCAGTATGACAATCCAGCTCGGCCGGAACAAACACCGAAATTGTGGAGCCGGGCTGCCAAAGGATGGCAAAGCCTAACGTCGGCAACGGGCCAGAATGTCTAATTCCGGATTGTAATAGGAACTGGAAACACGGCTCATTCCGAGCAGCGTATGAAAGACGTTGTCGTGGGAAAAGTAATTGCTGCGCAGTCGGCGCACGCATTCGACGTCCAAATTGTTGTCCGCTGCGTAATCGGCCGAAAACCAGAACATCCCGGGAACGTGTTTTTGTTCGTCCGGCGCACTGTCATAAGGCGCCGAGTGAAGATACACTCCGTTTTCACCCAAAGATTCTCCGTGGTCTGAGGTGAAGAACAAAGCCGTGTTATAGCGGTCGGACAATCGTTTTAACAGCTCAAGGGTTTGCGCCAGCATATGTGAAGTGTAATAAATGGTGTTGTCGTAAGCGTTTACCAGTTCTTCGGTTTGACAGTCGTGCAAAAATTCTTTGCGGCAAACCGGACGATAAACTTCAAATTCGGGGGGATAACGTAAGCTGTAAAGCGGACCGTGGCTACCGCGTTGGTGCAAAACCACAACCGCGGGCTTGTCGCTGCTTTGAACCTTTGCGGCAAAATCGGTCAGCATGATTTCGTCCGGGCATTCTTTGACGTGACAAAACCTCTCCTGTTCGATCCGGTTACAGTTGTCTTTGCAATCGGTGTTGTTTTCGCGCCATAACATTTTGTAACCGGCATGATCCAAAATATCCAGTACGTTCTCGATCCGGCGTTCGCTTTCCGGTTCGAACTTTTGACGCGGATAGGGCGAAAAAATGCAGGGCAACGATATCGCGGTTGCAGTACCGCAAGAATAAAAATTATCAAAATAAATCAGTTCGTCGGCAAATTTTTCAAGCGGCCGGTTGGTCGGACGCTGATATCCGGAAAGCGAAAAGCTGGCATCGCGGGCAGATTCGCCGATTACCACGACAATCAAATTTGGTTTGCCGTTATGGCTTTGCGGCAACATATGAGCGTCGGCGGAAATTTCCTGCAGGCGGTCTTTGCGGTATTTCCATTTGATTTTGGCAACCGAAATCGCCGCGCCGATATAATTGACCGGTATGAGGGCGTTTTTGATATGTTTGTTGCGGTTAAAAACCTCGCGGTCGCGCGGCATGGCCGCAGCGGTCACCGCGACGATTATCAAGGTATAAAACAAAATTTGCAGCACTTTTGCCGCCGCTTCTTTTTTGAACGGCAAAAAAGTAATGCGGGTTTTATAAATCAGATAAGACGGGATAATTCCCAGCGCGGTCAAATAAAAGAACATTTTGACATTGAGGAGGTCGGCCACTTCATAAACGTCGGTCTGAATGACGTTCATTAACATAATCTTGTCAATAACTACCCCGTAAGCCGTCATAAAGTAAAGGACTGCGGTGTTGACGATGCAGAAAGCAATTGCCAACGGTTTAACCAGATGTTTGGTAAACAAAAGCGCCAAAACGATGTTAAGCCCGCACAAAACGCAAACAGCAATCAACGCCGCGCCGGTCCACGAACCGCTGATTTGTTTTGCCGCCAAAATAAAAGGAATGTTATATGCGGCAATCGTGAACAGGCTGTAGAGAAAATTAAAGCGTGCGGAAGACAAAGCGGGGAAGCCGTGCGGGGTTTTAAAAAAAGTCATCAGTTAGTTTTCCTTGTCAGAGCAGTTAATCAGCAGTTAAAAAAATTCACCCTGCGGATTGTGGTTAAGTTGGGCAATCGCTTCTTTGACGATTACGATTGAAACGGCCCGCTTATAGGCCAGCGAAATGTTGTCGATTTCGGCCACCAGTTTGTGGGCATAAGCAAACGAACGTTCCATGTTTACCAGTATATAGTTGACGATGTCAAGCGAAACGGTAATTTGCCGGTCCATAAACAATTTGATGATCAAGGCCGAAAGCAGTTCGTCATCCGGTTCCGAAATTTCGATTGCCGGGACGATGCTGAGACGTGAACGAAGATCGGGCAGGGTTACCGGAAGCCGGGCCGGTGCCTGACGCGCGGTGAACAAAATGTTCCCCCCTTGATTGCGATAGAGGTTGTAGAGATGAAACATGGCTTCTTGGTTGAGATGCGGCGTTAAGTTTTCCACGATCAGGCAAGGATGTTTTTCAAACAGCAGCGGCGGCATTTCCAGCGTAATTTTTTCCGCTTCGATACAGGGAATTGGGTAAGGGTAACGGGTCAATACCGAAACGCGGTCGGAAAAGATGCGGCTGAGATGGGTTTTGCCGCAGTTTTGCGGACCGTAAATGCACAGGGCAAAAAACGGCCAGTCGGGCCAGCTGTCGACGGCATGAAAAGCTTCCGCATTGCAGGGAGCCGTGATAAAATCATCTTTTCCCATGTAGGGTTGGTGAGTAAATTCGAGTGACAGTTGATTTTTATTGCTCATGGCTTGTATGTTCCTTATTCAACACGTCAAATATTTTTTTGGTTAGATCGCCGAGGCTGAAAGGTTTGGCCATAAATTCGAAACTGTCGTTGCCGGAGAGTTCGTTGCGGGCGATTTCTTCCGAATAGCCGGAGGCAAGAATGATTTTAATGCCGGGAATCAGTTCGCGGACACGGCGGGCCAGCTCAATTCCGTTCATCCCCGGCATCACCATATCGGTGACCAGCAATTGAAAGTTGCGTTCGTCCTTTAGCTGGTCAAGCGCATTTTCGGCCGAGTTGCATCCGGTGACCTGGTATCCTTTTTTCTTGAGGGCACGAACGGCAAAGCTGCGGACCGAGTCTTCGTCTTCGACAAACAGAATGCGAATGTTGGATCCGGCGGTATGGTTGTCGGGGCCTTTGTCAATCGCCGAGACGTTTAACCCAAAAATGAATTTTTGATTGATCGGCAGCGAAGCCGTGTTTTGTTCCTTGACGGTCAGAACCGGAGAACCGTCGTCCGCGGTCACTTCGGGACGAAGCGGAGCGGGGATGTTGTTTTTTTCCTCTTCGATGTTTTGTTCAAAACGGGGCAGGTGGATAGAGAAAGTCGTTCCTTGGCCGAGTTTGCTGTCAACTTTGATAAAACCTTCGGTCTGGCGGACAATTCCGTAAACCATGGCCAGTCCCAGACCGGTGCCGGAACCGACAACGTTTTGTTTGGTGGAGAAAAACGGTTCGAAAATGCGGTTAAGATTTTCTTCGGCAATACCGCAACCGGTATCCGCAACCTCGATAACCACAAATTCGCCCGGTTTGATCGTGTCTTCGCCGAACGGCTGCGGCCGCGCAACGTGTTCGGTACGCGTAGATATTGTCAGAATGCCGTTACCGTTCATGGCATCTTTGGCATTGACGGCCAGATTGATAATGACCTGCGAAAACTGGACCGGATCCACCTTGATAAAACCGAGATCGCTGCCGTGATGGAATTTGAGGATGATTTTTTCGCCGAGAACCCTTTTGAGCATCTGGCTGAGTTCCATAAAGTTCTCGGTAACGTCAATCAATTTCGGCTGCAGCGGCTGTTTGCGCGAAAACGCCAGCAGTTGTCGCACCAAACCGGCGGCGCGGTTGGCATTGTTTTTGATCTGGATAAGGTCGGCAAAAGAAGGATCGCCGATGCCGTGACGTTGCAACAACAGATCGCAGAAGCCGATAATGGCCGTTAGCAGATTGTTGAAGTCGTGGGCGACGCCGCCGGCCAACTGTCCCATTGCCTGCATTTTTTGCGCCTGAGCAAATTTAACTTCGAGGTTTTTCTGCTCGGTGGCGTCGACCAGAAAAATAACAAAACCGGACGGCGGCGTGCTGCCGTGAAGCGGTTTCATCGGCGTGATGTAGGAAAGGGCGACTTTGGGGCCGTGCATCAGGCTGATTTCCATAGATGCGGATTGTTTGGCGCCGCTGTTAATGTTTTCCAGTTCTATCTTGAGGCCGTGGCAATCCGATTTGCGGATAAAGCTCATCAAATCGGTATCGATCAGGCCTCCGGTCGGAGCCTGTAAAAATATTTCAGCCTGGCGGTTGCATTCGCGGATCGTTCCCTCGGGAGTAATAAAGATGATGCCGACCGGTGCAAAATCAAACAGCCAACTGATTTTGTCGACCGCTATCCCCAATTGCTGCCGGAGCAAGCTATCGTTGGGAAGTCCGGCGACGGCGGCACCGCGGATTTTGATCTGATTGTTTTCGCGAAAACTGGTTTGGCGGATGAATGTTTCGCAGTCTTCACCGTATTTGTTGATAAAATGGACGCTTTTATCCCACTCCCGGCACGGCGGTACCGCTGAGTTGGGACTGAGAAGATTTTTTAAGTCGGTCCCGATCAGTTGTTCACGGTCATAATTGAGCATGGATGCAAAAGCGTGGTTGCAATATTCGATAAGATGTTCTTTGGTACAAATATACAGTCCGATCGGTACGTAATCGATAAAATCGTGCAGGCCGTGCCATTCGTTGCGAAAAACCTGTTCCATGTTATGTTCGTTGGTAATATCGCGCAAACTCCAGTACAAATAGGTGTCTTTGCGGATTTTTTTCAAAGCAAGCGAATGTTCAAACAAATCGGCTTTTTTAAGCGAAATCGGTTTCAGGCTGATTTCAAACCAGGTTTCGTTTTCCATGCTGTCGCCAAGCTTCAGCGCCAGAGTGACTTTTTCGGCGGACAAATTTTGAAAAGCGTTTTTAAGCCGATGCAAAGCCAGCACGTTGCTGCGGTTGTCTGAAAGGTTGTTTTGCAAAAAGCTCAAGATACTGCCCTGATTAAACAATTCGCGGGCGCGGTCGTTTTCGATCACGACCTGCCCGAGAGAATTGTCAATGCGTTTGGCCTGACGGCTGTGACGGATGATTTCGTTGGCAAATCCGCCGTAACTGATCGCCTTTTCGCCGGCCTTTAAGGTCAGAAGCGAAAGAACGAGGGCAAATACGGCAATCATGGCCGTCAGGCTGAGCAATAAAATGAAATGCTGCGGAAAGACGATGAACAAGATCAGCGATATTGTCAACGCCACCAACGAATATGCCAACCGGATCAGCCTTTTTTGCAAAAGCCGGTCGGGACGGGGAAGTTTAATATTCTGCAGCATCGAATGCAACCCTTTCTATGTGGTTACATCGGCCTCTTTTTTACCGGTGCGTTTTTCGATTTCGGCAATTTCAGAAGCGATTTTCAGCAATTCGTCCACCATCTCGCGCGGTTCGTCAGCCAGATTGTCGCGGCTGAATTTCTCAATGTAAACGCGAAGGGTCGCGCCGCTGCTGGAGGTTCCGGATAAGCGGTAAACGATCCGGGAGCCGTCCTTGAACAAAATGCGCAGGCCGTTGGCGGTGGAGGAATGATCGACCGGATCATTGTAGACGAAACTTTCCGCCTTGCTGACTTCGTACGAACCGATCTTCTGACCGTTCAGGGACGGCAGTTTGGCTTCCAGGTCTTTCATCAGTTGGCCGGCGACGTCGGTTGGAATACCGTCGAAGTCAAAACGCAGATAGTAGCTGCGGCCGTATTTTTCCCAGTGGGCACGGGTAATTTCTTCGACGCTTTTGCCGGTGGCGGCAATGATGTTGAGCCAGAACAAAACGGCCCAGATGCCGTCTTTTTCGCGGATATGGCTGGAACCGGTGCCGAAGCTTTCTTCGCCGCAGAAAGTAATGCGGTTGGAATCCATCAGATTGACAAAGTATTTCCAACCGGTCGGCACTTCATAATAACCGATGTTTTTGGCGGCGGCAACACGGGAGACGGCGGTGGATGTTGCCATCGATTTGGCTACGCCGTAAATGCCGTTTTTATAAGCGGGGATCAGGTTGTAGTTGTCGGTCAGAATGGCCAGACTGTCACTCGGGGTAACAAAAAATTTCTTGCCCAGAATCATGTTGCGGTCGCCGTCGCCGTCGTTGGCTGCGCCGAAGTCGGGAGCATTGTCGGCATACATCAGGTTAACCAGTTCTTTGGCATAAACCAAATTCGGATCCGGATGCAGGCCGCCGAAATCGGGTTTTGGGGTCGCGTTTAAGACCGAGCCTTTTGCCGCACCGAGAATTTCTTCAAAAATTCGGATGGCGTAGGGACCGGTTACCGCGTTCATCGAATCAAAACGCATGGTAAAACCGTTGTCGAACATTTTTTTAATCTGTTCAAAGTCGAAAATCTGCTGCATCAAAGTGACGTAATCAGAAATCGGATCCATCACTTCGATTTCCATTTCTCCCAGTTTCTGGGTACCGATACGGCTCAAATCGACGTCGGGAGCGTCAAAAGTTTTGAACTCCGAAATGGTTTGCGAATTGGCAAAAATCTGATCGCTGATCTGGCTGGAACACTGGCCGCCGGTTTCAGTGGCAAACTTGATGCCGAAATCGCCGTTTTCGCCGCCCGGATTATGGGATGCCGAAAGAACGAAACCGCCGTCGGTGTGTTTTTTCAAAATCAGGTTGGATGCGGCCGGTGTCGACAGAAAACCGTTTTGGCCGATGATCAGTTTTTTGACGCCGTTGGCTGCTGCCATTTTAATCAGTTTCTGGATCGCGATGTCATTATAAAAACGGCCGTCGCCGCCGACAATAAAAGTTTTTCCCGCCGGGTTGATGGTATTGAATATGCTTTGCAGGAAATTTTCAAAATAATGTTCCTGCATCACAACTTTGGATTTTTTCCTTAATCCTGCCGTTCCCATCTTCTGGTCGGTATAGGGGGTGGTTGAAATAACTTGTATCATAATCTCTCCTTAAAAATACGTGTTGATATGATGTTTGGTAATTTAACACCATTTGGCCGAGACTCAAGAGAAAGCTTGGTTTTACTAACTATTATTTTGAAAAATGCAGCCCGAAACCATTTTTACGGGCAAATGAATTCCGCCAGATTTTTAATTTCCTGTTTGGCCGCAATGTGCGAAACGCTGAGACGGCATTTCAGGGCTTCGTGATTCATGTCGAGAACCGTCAGTCCCTGCAAAAAGAGCTCTTTGTAAATGACGCGGTCACGGATTGACGGAGCCACTCTGAAGCCGTAAGTGCGGGCCGCTTTCTGCAGGTAGTCGAAGACCTGGTTTTTGTTGCGCGAGTTTAACGAAGATATCTTGTTGCCGACGACAATCCAGTTCAGCATCGGTTTGCCGCGAGAGGCCAAATATTTTTTGACGTCCCAGATATATTGAGCATAGTGGCCGGCATGACGCTCGTCGGGACGGGCGCAGTCGATTTCTGAAATAACGTTCAGATCGATCAGGCTGTCGGAAATCGGGGTGATGAGAGTGTCGGCATATTGATGGGCTTGTTCAAACAGATAATTTTTATTGCCGGGCGTGTCAATCAGCACCGCATCAAACTGCGGCAGCAAGGCGCGGATTTTTTTGTTGGTTTCGTTACAATGGTTCTCAATGTCGGCAATGTTTTCGACCGGCGCAAACGTATGCAGTTCGGGAATGGGAAGCTGCAGCCCCTGGTCGGCGCAAAAACGGCGCCGGTTGTCAATATAATGGGACAAGGTTCCCTGACGTCCGTCCATGTCAACGACGGCGGTTCGGAATCCTTCCTGCATCAGCTTTACCGCCAGATGCATGGAGATGGTCGATTTTCCTGTTCCGCCTTTTTCGTTGCTGATAACGATTGTGTGTGCCTGTCTGTCGCTCATTTGTTATTTTACCGCCAATGTGAGTTGCGAATCTGTTTTAATCGGAACGACTATACAGGACTTGTTCGACTTTTGCAAATTTTTGCATATTTCTCCCGCATCTTTTTTATCAAAACCGACCAGTTTGGAGCGATAAATGATCGAAGAAGCCGTTTGAGCCGGTTCTACCGCAATGCGGCGGTCCTTAAACTGCGGAAACTGACGGCGGATTTTGAGCGCATAGACTCGGGCTTTGGCATAGTTGCTGAAAGCGCCGACCTGAACCGCCCAGATTGCGTCGGCAGGGGCCGGTTGTACGGACGCGGCGTCCTCGGAGGCGGCAGAGGTTTCTTCTTTTGTCAGTTCGGCCAGTTTGAAATCGTTGTTCTCGAGTTTGGCAAACACCGGCGTTACGGCGGCAGCGTCGTTAAGGGCCAGTTTGCCAAAAGCCTGTTCCATCAGTTTGGCGGCGGCACGGTCGCGTTCCTTAAGCGTGTTGTGTCCGAGGGTGACGGCAATGACGCGTTCGCCGTCGCGTTGGGCCGAAGTGACGATATTGTAACCGGCCGAAGCGATGTAACCGGTTTTCATGCCGTCGGCGCCTTCAAAGCTTTTTAAGAGGTGATTATGGGTGTAATAGGTTTTGCCGTCATACGAAAACTGAGTGCGGGAAAAAAGATCGTAGTATTGCGGAAAATGATAATAAACGGCTGCCGCCAGGGTTGCCATGTCGCGTGCCGTCGTAATCTGTCGACGGTTGGGAAGGCCGGAGGCATTTTTGAAAACGGTATTTTTCATTCCCAGCGCTTTGGCGACTTCAGTCATCTTTTCGGCAAATTTGGGTTCGCTGTAACCGAGTCCCTCCGCCAGTACGGTTGCGCAATCGTTGGCGGATTTAATAATCAGAGCATCAATGGCGGTGCTGACTTTCAGCTTGTCGCCCGGTTTGACGCCGAGACGCGACGGCGATCGGTTGGCGGCGTTTTGCGAAACCGGGAGCAGGTCATCCATTTTGATGATTCCTTTTTCCAAGGCTTCAAAAGTAATATACAATGTCATCAGTTTGGTCAACGAAGCCGGATGATGCGGGGCATCCGCGTTTTGCGACGACAAAACTTCTCCGGTTTTGGCGTTGACAACAATGCTGGAAGCCGGCGGGCGACGGGCGGCACTAGCGGTTGCCGGAACAAGAACCGTCAATAAAAACAGGGCAATAAAGCAACGGAAAGATAACATATTCAATTCTCTTTTATGAAACAGATAAGGGAATTTTAAAAGGAAAAAGAAAATAAAGTGTTAATTTTTACAAAAAAGACGTTTTGTTGATCGAAAGTATAAATGCGAAAAACCCGTCCGACGGCGAACGGGTTTTCGGAAAGCAAACGGAAACTCGAAATTCAAATATGTTCAGGCTCGCGACGGCGGCGCAGCAGTTTGGCGGCGGCAATGGCAATAAAGCCGTTAAACAGACTGAACAAAGCCCCCATTTTGGCTGCGTCGCCGATAACCAAATCGGTGTAAGCGATTTCGGCAATAAACAGGGAAACCGTCAGGCCGATCCCGGCCGTCATGCCGATCAGCAGCAGGTCCAGGTTGGTAATTGCAGGGTTGATGTTGAACTTCATCAAACCAGCCAGCTTGACCAGTGCAAAAATTCCGAATGTTTTGCCAAACAACAAGGCAATGAAAATAATGAAGGTTAAGACGGAAATACTGGAAAAAACAACACCGGCATTGCTGAGTCCGAAGAAAAAGAGCCCGTAATCGACAATCGGTTTAAAATCGGCTTCAAAACGGTCCAACTCGGTGGGGCAACGTTCTTGTCCCGGTTTGGGCGTGTGGGGTATAAAAGGAATAATGAAGATCAGAGCCAGCGACGGATGCATGTTGGCTTCATGCAGGCCGATCCATGACAAAACCCCGGCAAGTAAGTAGAACCAGTAAGATCTAACCCGGTGTTTGTTCAAAAGCCAGGCAACCGCAACGGCGACAAAGACCAGCGACAGCCACGGCAGTTCGACCGGAAGTTCCGGATCGGGATAAAACAAGGCAATGATAGCCAACCCGGCAACGTCATCGGCAATCGCCAGCAACAGCAGAAAGGTGAAGGCAGGGTGCTTGCGGCCGAAGATGATTTGGGCAAACAACAGCGAGATGGCAACGTCGGTTGCGGTCGGAATCGCCCAGCCGTTGTTATAAGCAGGCGAGCCGAAAAAATGGTTAAGCGCAAAGAAAATGACAATCGGAAGCAGAACCCCGCCCAGTGCCCCGAGCAGATTGCTGACGGTGTTTTTGACCGGATAAAGATTTCCGCCCGGAGCAATTCCGTGCACGATCTCGATGCTGACCGAACCGAAAAACAAAACCAAAAAAACATCGTTGACCAAAAAATGAAAATTAACCCCGAAGGCCAGAGGGGCGTATATTACGCGGTTGTAAGACGAAGCGTCAATGTTGGCCCATACCAGGGCTGCTGCGATACCGACAATCAGCGGAATGGACAAATCCCCGATTTTTTTAATAATCTCTTTCATTTTTATACTTTCGTTGGGTTGCTCTTATTGATAAATTATACATTCTGTCAGGTATGTATATATTCTGAATAAAAAAAATTGCAAGTTTTTTCGTATCTTGAATAAATGACCGTTTCTTGCATCGGCTGTCGTACGAAAAAACGAAAAATTTGATATCGGCAAGATCGAAGGCGGATAAAAAAACATCCCCGAAAAAGGGGGATGTTTTGGATATCGGAGACGAAAAAAGGATCAGAAAACAATATCTACGCGGTTGCGGAAATAACGTTTGACCTTTTGCGGATTGTTAACGTCAATTTTGCGGTCGTAAGGAAGATAAGCCTTGCCTTGTCGGGCCGCAATTTTTTTGTTGGTTTTTTCATAGTTTTTGATCAGCGCCCGCAGTTCTCCGGCATCATAACGACCGGCAATGTAGTCAATTTTGTTATTGAGCGGTTTGGCGGCGGTGACCACGTCTTTAGTCCGGATTTCCTTAACCGCGGTTCGGGCAGCGGCAAGTTCGGCATTTGCATCCGGATTGTACTGCGCCTCGGCGGCGGAAATACCGAAACAAAAGACGGAAAGGACAACCAACATACGCATCATGGCAAAACCTCTTTTAGTCCGTGCCTAAAATATTAAGCGAGTTAAACAAAATGTTTTCCAGGTCAAGTCCGGTTCCTTCTTCGATGCCGTCCATGATATGAACAAAGCTTTTTCCGAACGGATCGTCGGCGCTGTGGACATTTTCATAGTTTTCGCGCAGGATTTGGCGATAGGCATTGGGAAGGTTTTTGATTTTCTGATCATAACTGTCAGGAATTTTGTAGCCGAGTTTTCTCAGATGTTCCAAGGCAACCAGCATATTGTGGCGGTTAACTTCCGGCGCAATCATTTCCTGCCCCTGAGCATCACCGTAAGTGGTTGCTTCGCCGACGTAATTTAAGCGGCCGTGCTGGGCGGAACCGCGCCAGGTTTCAATACCGCTTTTATCGCGGGCTTTGGCCCACGGGTCTACCGGAAGGACTTCGCCGTCGGTCGGACCGTTGCTGTACATCGGTGCATTGGTTACGGAATCCCGGGTTGTGGTTGAGTAATCGACGTTATCAAAAGTTCCGTCGTTGGGGCTGATATCCCAAGGGTTGGCCGGCAACTGGGCCGAGACGCCTTTGGCGGTTACCAAAGCCGCAGCCATTGCCAAAATACTGAATAATTTTTTCATTCTCGCCTCCACAATGTTCCACTATGGTTATAGTAGCATATGTTAATCAAAAATAATAGTTACATTTCGGTTACATCTTAAAAAAGCCCTTACCGTCCGCCGCCGGGAAAGATTATGCTTGTATTTTGCGGTTGATATGTGATATATTCCCTAAAATTAACGTTTTATACAGTATTTAAATATATTGTATAACAAAAATGACTAAATTCAAGATTTAAAAGAGATTGCCAGATGACAGAAGTATTGTTTAACGGCCATGCCGGCAGAATAGAGGGACGTTATCATCAAAGCAGCCGTCCCGGCGCGCCGATTGCCCTGATTTTGCATCCCCATCCCCAATACGGTGGAACAATGAGCAATAAGGTTGTATATGCTTTGTTCAGTTGTTTCAAAGATCTGGGGTTTTCGGTTCTTCGTTTCAATTTTCGCGGCGTCGGCCGTTCGCAGGGGCAGTTTGAAGACGGTCCGGGCGAACTTTCGGACGCGACGGTGGCTCTTGACTGGCTGCAGTCGGTCAATCCGGAAGCGCGTCAATGCTGGATTGCGGGTTATTCTTTCGGTGCGTGGGTCGGGCTGCAGTTGTTGATGCGTCGTCCCGATATCAACAATTTTATTGCCGTTTCTCCGCCGGCCAACGAAAAGGATTTTTCTTTTCTGGCGCCATGCCCGACTTCGGGGCTGATTGTTCAGGGCGGACAGGACGAAATTGTTACGCCGGCAACGGTATCGGCTTTGGCCAAGCGGCTTAACGGACAGCGCAGCGTCGAGGTTGATTTTGCAATGATTGAGGACGGTGACCATATGTATAACGGGCATCTGACCGATTTGTATAAAATTGCCGGCAATTACGTTATCAGCGCCGTGCAACGCAAAAAACCGCAGAAAAAACGTCGCGGCCGCCGGCGTAAAAACGAGCTGACCGGCGAAGAAAGCGACCTTCCGATGATCTCGGCCGACAACGAAACCGAGGTTGATGACGAAACCGAGGAGTAAAACCGACTGAGTGCCGCATTTTTGTAAAAGCCCCGCAATTGCGGGGCTTTTTGGGTGTTGTGCCGGGGAAAGTCTTGAAGAAAAAACTACTTTCGCTGTTGTTCCAGTTGTTTGTAGGTTTCGATAAACTGACTGTAATCGCCGCGGCTTGGGGGAGTCTGTTGGGACTGAACCGTTTCCTGATTTGTATTCTTGTCTGACAGAACCGTGCGGGCATAGTCAATATGTTTGCTGATGACCCGCTGTTTAGTGTAGTTGTCGGTAATGTCAACCAAATTTGCGGTGTTATCGTTTGTTTTGGCGCGGAACCGGTCACCGGCGCGGACATAGTCGTCGGTCAGCGGGGTTGTTTTGCAGTCGGCTGCGTAAGCCGGGGCGATCGTTTCGCTTGTGTACATGCCGGTCAGCTTTTGATAATCACCGCTTTGGCGGTACTGTTCCAATTCGGCCTCGATCAGGCGGCGCAGCGTATTGTCAGGTGATTTTTCGCCAAATTTTTCCGTCATCAGTTTTTCGAAATTGCGGCGGCTGAAATTGTCTTGCGCCTGCATCCGGCTTTCGGCCAGTTTAAGACTCCAACCATCTTGTTCATCCCAATATCCGTATCCGCCGCTTTTGTGACCTTGCCGATCCGTCAGCGGTTTGCCGTTTGAAGCATAGAGGACGTTAGCTTCGTATTTTTTGCCGTCAGGCGCGGTAACGATGCTTTCGTCGGGCAGGCGTTGCCGTTCTCCGTCTTCCATGACAGTATAGCAAAAGCTCTGATCCGATTCGCGAATACATTTTGATATCGCATAAGACTGCCCGTTGAGGTTGGCGGTAAAGGTTTCGCCGAAGACAACGGGTGCGGTGGCGGTAATTTGCGATACGGCTTTTAAATCAAGATTTTGAGCATAAGCATGCTTATAGGTTTCCGAATTCCAATAGCTGTGAGAATCAAAAATGGCCTCCGAATTGCGTTGCAGATATCCGCCCTGATGAATTTGGCGAAATTCGTCAATCACCTGTTGCGGCGTTTTTCCCGTGATTTGACCTTCTTTGCAAAAAGAATTGAGTTCGTCCGCCATGCTGAACAGCAGATAATCCTGAGGAGACAGCAAAGAGGAAGGGAGGAGGGCTTTTTCCTTAATGAGGGCGGTTTGTCCGTGTTCCAGCTCATGCGTGACAACATGAGAGGAAGTGTTTTCGAAATTGATGTTGTCAATTGAGCGTAAAAAATCGGCGGCCGCTTCCAAACCGGTTTCAAAAGCGGTCCGGCGTACGTTTTGCATGTTTTTCTTGCTTAAAACGGTTTCGGCAGAGGAAAGAACGTTTTGAACTTCTTCCAGCGATTTGGGCAGCGGGCCGGGATATTTGACCGCTTTTAACATCTGCTGAAATTCTTGTAAGGCGGCAGTGAAATCGTTACGCGGGAGTTGATTATCGTGATGTCGCGCGCGAAGATAGGCAATCTGATCACTGACGGAATAGGTTTGGCAAACCACTCTGCGATGCGAATGGTCGTAGTGGGCTTTTATTTCCTGATTGTAACCGCCGCCGTTCCAACTGCCGGGAAGAGGGGTATCGCGATCAATCGGGATGACGTTTTTAAAGATCCGAATATGTGAAAGCCCTTTACGGACGTCTGCCGGAATTTCTACCGGATCGGTCCGGACGTCCGAGTAGCTGTTATCGGCAGCCTGTGCCGCGGAACCTGAAAGAGAACCGATTACGACCGAACCCAGAAACATTCTGGAAAACCAATTTGCCATGACTCAAGTCCCGTTTGTTGAAAATTATAATAAAGAACATGTTAATGCAAAAAGGAAGAGTAAGCAATCTTTATTATGAACGCTAAGCCGAAATTTGCTTTTTGAGATGATTGAGGACGTAGATGCGTACGGCCGATGAAAGGTTGTTTTTTTCGCTTCGTCCGGTATCTATTTCCGTGATCAGCTGATTGAGGGAAATATTGCGGCGGCTGCAGATATTAATCAACTCGTCAAAAAACTCTTTTTCGAGCGAAATGCTGGTGTAGTGGCGTCCGGCGATGATAACCGACTTTTTAAGCATTGCCGTTTTTCCGAAAAGCGTCGATAGAGACCACGTCGGCGTTTTTACGGGCGGGCGCCGCTTCGGCTTCGGGGGTGTTGCTGTCGAGTTCGCTGCCGAAACTGATGCCGAAACGGACACTCGGATCGCCAAAATAGGTTACCGCGGCAAAAGGAATTTCCAAAACATAAGGAACGCGGCTGAATTTGAGCGTAACGCTGAAACCGGCGGCACCGACTTTGAGGTCGGAAAACTGGTTTTGCAGCACAATAGTCATTTCTTTGGGGTATTGACTGCGGATCAGTTCGTCCATCTGCACCCCCGGATAGTCGGTACGAAAAGCGATATAAAAGTGATGGTCGCCGGGCAGGCCTTGTTTTTCAACAATTTTTAAAGCATCAATGACGACATGTTTCAGGGCGTTTTCCACCAAGCGGTCATAATTGATTTCATTTAAATATTTTTCCATTTGCGGCCGTTTCCTCTTTTTAAACTTAAAAAATGAGCCGTTCTGTTGCTGGGTGGCTCACTCCCCACTCACAACTAACCATAGTTATGAGGATTTGCGTTTGTTGCAGCTACCAATTAAGCAGCCAAAGCAACAGGTGCTAATTCATTATCGTTAGCATTCATTTTATTTTGAACCGATAACGGTGGTATCTCACCGAACACAGCAAAATGCCTTTATTATACCCTGTCAATCCTGTCTCGCCCCCGTTGAAAATTTTGGTGGAGGCGCCGGGTACTGCCCCCGGGTCCAGAATATCTATTCCACACAGCCTCTAGTGTCATAGTTGATTGCTCAACACTTATATTTTAGGCGATTAAAAGATATTTTGCAAGTGGTTTGCATAAATAATTGTGTGATAACTTGCGCGACGGACTTGTCAAGCGACGCCGAGGTGTTAAAATTGCGGTCGTAAAAGCACAATGAAAGGGAAAAAATGACCAAAGTCGCAATCTGGTGCCGTCATCAAGACGATAATGTTATCGGTATCGGGCCGAAAATCCCGTGGCATGTAAAGTCGGATTTTCAGCGGTTTCGCCGCATCACCGAAGGCCAAAGCCTGGTTGCGGGGCAGACGACCTACGAAAGTTTTCCCAACCGTACGCTTCCCAACCGCAAAATTTACGTGTTGACGCTGGATGCGGCTTATCAGGTCTCTGATCCCGAAAAGCACGCTGTGGTTAACGACGTTAATTTGTTCAAGGAATGGGACGAGGATTTGTATATTGCCGGCGGTGCCACCGTTTATAAGCTGTTTATGACCGGCGGGGCCAAACTGATGCCGGAAATTGTGGTCGATTGTGTTTATCACGGCCCTCTTGATCCTGATGTTAAAGGTGAAAAGGTTTGCATAACTCCCTGTGTTGAAAGTTTAAATAAAAATTATCGGCAAATCTCCCGCGATTATGAGTTGGATCATATTACGACTCGAATCCTGGTTCGTAAAGGAGAGTTTGTCGAACAGAACGTGCTTAAAAGAATTGTCAAAGCTATTGAAGAAGGACTGGATTGATGCAGCAATATTTAGATTTGCTTAATGATATTCTGGAAAACGGTGTTGATAAAATGGATCGTACCGGCACCGGCACCAGATCGGTGTTTGGGCGCCAGATGAGGTTTGACCTGCAAAAGGGTTTTCCGTTGATGACAACCAAAAAAATGCATCTCAAAAGCATTATTCACGAATTGTTGTGGTTTATCAAAGGTGAAACCAACATCCGTTATTTGCAGGAAAACGGTGTGCGGATTTGGAACGAATGGGCGGACGAAAACGGCGATTTGGGACCGGTTTACGGTTCGCAGTGGCGCAACTGGAACGGCGAGGGTATCGATCAGCTGGCGGAAGTGATTGAAAAGCTTAAGCATAATCCCAATGATCGCCGTATGATCGTTTCGGCCTGGAACGTCGGCAAAATCGCCGAAATGCGTCTGCCGCCGTGTCATATGATGTTTCAGTTTTATGTTGCCGACAACAAACTGTCCTGTATGTTGTATCAGCGCAGTTGCGATATGTTTCTCGGTGTGCCGTTCAACATTGCTTCCTATGCGTTGCTTACGATGATGATTGCTCAGGTTTGCGGTCTGCAGCCGGGAGAATTTGTACATACTCTCGGTGACACGCATATTTATCACAATCATTTTGATCAGGTGAAAGAACAGTTGCAACGCAAACCTCTGGATTTGCCGCAGATGAAAATTAATCCGGCAATCAAAGACATCAATCAGTTTAAATATGAAGATTTTGAGCTGGTGGATTATCATTGCTACGAAGCGATAAAAGCTAAAGTTGCAGTTTAATAAGGATAATTAAATGGATGATATAAAGAAATTTTTTGATGAATATTCCAAATTCGTCGATGAGGTTGCTTCGCCGTTGGGGAAGAAAGATGACGCTTTCTTGGAACGCGGACAAGAGCTTTCAAAATGGCTGAACGGCAATTTTGCGCGAATGGATATGGCTGCCGCCGGTTTGTGCGGCGAAGCGGGAGAAATCGGCGATCTGTGGAAAAAACTCAAATTCCACGGCAAAGAACTCAATGAAGAAAACCGGCAGAAACTGATTGACGAGTTGAGTGATGTTTGTTGGTATGTTGCGCAAGCCGCAATTGCCTTGAACGTCGGTTGGGATGACGTTATCCGCCACAATGTGGAAAAACTTCGAGCCCGGCATCCGCACGGTTTTTCTCCCGAATACATGAAACTAAAAAAAGACTAGGAATTTTAATATGACTGAAAATAATGATCAACAACAGCCTGAGGCAAAAAAAGAAAAAAACAGACTTTGGATGAGCGCCGCTTTGTGGGCGGATCGGGAATATATTCGTGAAAGTGCTGAGAACTATCAACAAACCAAATGGTATGCGTCTTCGCGTTTTTGGCCGGCGGCACTTGTTCTGATTTTGACCTGGGTAAGCGCGGTAGTCGTGGGCAATTATGAAAATGCGGCAATCTATTCTTTTGTTTTGTGCCCGTTATTGTATCTTAACGTAAAAGGGTATCGCTGGTCTTTGCTGCTGTTTGCGTTGCTTTATACGATTGATAAAGCCGGCGCATTGTATATGAATCTCAATAACCCAAAGTCAAATCCGATCATCTTAATTATTTGGTGGGTAATTATTGTCGGTGCAACCCTGAGCGCTTTCCGAATCGAGAACTACCGTCATAAACACCAAATGGCCGGTCGCGCGAATTATGTCCGTGATCTGGCAGTGGTACTTGCTTTTTTGGGTTTGAGTTTTGCCGGCGGTTATTTTTATCTGTTTAACAACCGGTTGACGGTAGAACAGAGAGGAAAAATAGCTTTTTCGTATGGTGTTGTCGAACGTTATTCAAATTTGATCGGCCGTTATTGCCATGCTCAGGGCGTGGACTTAAAGAAGCTTCCCGAACAGTTTCATACCGCCTATCAGACAGAGATTGCTGCGGTGGAAAAATGGGTAAACAAAGATCAGTCCTTTAAAACACAGCTGGGAAATATTTTGGAAAATTACAAAAAGAGCATCGACCAAGAGTTTGATGATGAACGCAAGCTTTTGATTATGCTTGAGTTGGCGCATCAAGAAGGAAAAGATGTCAATGATTTGGCATGGAAACCGGAATATGACCGGCTGCTGTCACCGCAGGAGTATTGCGCATTTGTGGATGACAATTTTGATCTGTTTGAACAGTCGGGCAGTTTTGAGGAATTTGTTCAATCCGTAAGAGATCTTGAACAGCAGTAAAACAAATTCGGTATTAGAATGAAAAGCGGGCTGTCTTTGTAAAGACGGTCCGCTTTTTGTCAGGGGATAAGACAGATTATTATTCTTTGGTGATGTATTGCGGCGGAATAATGCCGCCTTTGATAATGATCAGATAATAGCGGACATAAGCAAACCGGCGTCCCAGTTTATCGTTGCAGGCGTTCCAGTCGACCGGAGAAGTGCTGATCTCATTGGTGCCGTTTAGTTTGAAGAGTATCTCGTCGAAAGTGTTTTGTTCGTTGATGCCGGGAACTTCGGACACCGGCGGGCTGACATACACGGCTTCTAACAGATTGTCGCGTTCCAAGGCTTCGAGATCGATTGCGAACACGTCTGCATTTTCAATAAACTTTTTTAAGCACAAACTGTTTTCTGTCCATCGTATCGGTTCCGTAAAAGCTCTGATGCCCCGGCTGCGGCCGCTGAAGCAGCTTTCCATCCAGCGGACGATTCCCTGATGCGTATCGGCACCGGAACGTTTGTAATAATAACTGAGGTCTGCCTGCGGATTGTTGGCGAAAGAAAGGATACCGCCCTCAAGCGCCGAATTTCCTTTGCTTATGTAATGATACAGTTTCATGGGGCGGTGGTTTAGTTGAGAAAAGTCAGGCATAAGCCGATCACCAGCGGAATGGCCAAATTGTCGTCAATCCGGGTTTTTTCTTCGTAAACTTCGGCTAAAGTGGCCAGAACGCAGGCAATTACGCTGACATAGCCAAACGGTTCCAGATTATGAAACAGCATATTGATCAACAGGGCGCTGACAAAGAAAGCCGTTGTTCCTTCAAGAGATTTGTTGTGATATATCTGGCGGGTGCCGTATGCTTTGCCGAACAAGGCGGAACAGGCGTCGGAAACCAGCATGACCGTCATGGCGATGACGGCAACCGGCTTGGTGAAAAAAACGGTGCTCAGAACGGCGGCCGACATGACGTACATCGAACCGGTAAACTGAAAGTGGCTGCGGGCGCTTTCTTTACGGCGCAGGGTTTTGGAAAACAGGCCTCCGAAGATGATCCTTGCCCACTTCCATTTTTTGAAATTTCCGTATTCAAGCAATCCGTTGCCGATAAAGATGAGGGTAAACAAGCCGACCGCAATTTCTTCGCGAATGAAATAGATGGTCAGCGGAATCCATAAAGAACTCAGGTGGATCAGCTTTCGGTACAATTCGCGACGAAACGATTTGTTAACATCAACTTTTAACTGGCGGGTAAAAGTATGCAAATAATCGCGCAGGTGATAATCCTGAGCTTGCCAATACCGATTGTACAGGTTGATTTTTTTAAATTTTACCGGTATTTTGAGTGGCTTAAACATACTTTTATCCCGTTGCAGAAAGTTGTCAGATGATTCGACGCAGCGCGTCCATTGCTTCGTTCAGGCGGCCGGTTTCGGCGCCGCCGGTCTGAGCCATGTCGGGACGGCCGCCGCCACCGTTGGCGCCGATAAACGGTGCCACTTCCTTGATCAGGCTGACGGCCGAATATTGAGCGGTTAGGTCGTCGGTGACGCCGATAACGGCCGAAACTTTGCCGTCATTGCAGCTGAAAAGGGCAATAATGCCGCTTTTGATCTGTTCCTTGATCTCGTCGACGAACGCTTTCAATTCTTTGGCCTGAACATTGTCGATTTGTTTGGCGACAAATTTGATTCCGTTGATGGTTTCAATTTTGTCCTGATTGTCGGCGGTTTTGTGGCTGACAAATTGTTTTTTGATATTAAGAATTTGGGTTTCCAGTCTTTTTTTGTCTTCCAGCAGCAAATTGATGCGAGCCTCAAGGTCATGAGGGTTGGTTTTCAATATTTGGCTGATATGATGCAGTTTGTCCTCAATATCCTGTGCATATTGTTCGGCAGCGTGTCCGGTGACAAACTCAACCCGTCGGATGCCGGCGGCAACGGCACTTTCGCTGACAATGTTAAAATAGCCGATGTCTCCGGTCGAGTTGACGTGGGTGCCGCCGCAGAGTTCACGCGAGAAGGTCTCTCGGTCGTTTTCCATGCTGACGACCCGGACCGTTTCGCCGTATTTTTCGCCGAACAGAGCCATCGCGCCGCATTTGATGGCTTCGTCCGGAGTCATGATGCGGGTTACGGTCTTATAGTTTTTGCGAACGGCAGCATTGACGATGTCTTCGGCACGGCGCACTTCCTCGGCGGTGATTTGTTTGGGATGCGAGATGTCAAAACGTGCCCGGCCGGCGCAGACGTAAGATCCTTTCTGGGTGACATGATCTCCCAAAATGTCGCGCAAAGCCCGATGGAGCAGGTGGGTTACCGAATGGTTGGCGCGGATCCGTGCCCGGTTGTCGCAATCAACTTCAAAACTTGCAATATCGCCGGTTTTTACGGTTCCTTCAATCATTTTGCAGCTGTGAACAATCATGCCGTCGATTTTCTTTTTGGCGTCAGTCACTTCAATGGTGAAACCGTTGCCTTTGATCAGTCCGATATCGCCGACCTGACCGCCGGATTCACCGTAAAAGGTGGATTGGTTGGCAATCAGATAAAATTCGCCGTTGTCAACTTGTTCAACCTGTTGTCCGTTTTGGACCAGTGCCGTTACCTGTCCGTCAGCTTTAAGGGCGCTGTAACCGAGAAATTCGGTTTTGCCGAACCGGTCGAACAGTTCAAACCAGATTTTTTCAATTCCTTCGTCACCGGAGCCGGCCCAGTTTTTGCGCGCTTCGTTGCGTTGTTGTTCCATTGCCTGATCAAAACCGTCGGTATCGACGGCAATGTTTTTGGCCTTGAGAGCGTCCTGAGTGAGGTCAAGCGGAAAACCGTATGTATCGTAAAGCTTGAACGCGGTTTTGCCGGGCAGGGTATCGCCTTCTTTCAGACCGGCGGTTTCGTCGTCCAGCAAACGCAAGCCTTTTTCGAGGGTGCGGATGAATTTGCTTTCTTCGGTTTTCAGGGTTTCGGAGATCAAAGCCTCGGCACGATAAAGCTCGGGGTAGGTTTCGCCCATTTCCTTTTGTAATGAGGGCAACAGCTTGTACATCATCGGTTCCCGCACGCCCAGCAGGTGGACGTGGCGCATGGCGCGACGCATGATGCGGCGCAAAACATAACCGCGGCCTTCGTTGGAAGGCAGCACGCCGTCGGCAATCAAAAAGGCGGCCGAACGCAGATGGTCGGCGATGACGTTGTGAGAAGCCTTGAGCGGTCCTTCGGGATCGGAGTTGGCCAAATCGGCCACCGATTTGATCAGATTTTGAAACAGGTCGATGTCAAAGTTGGAGTGAACGCCCTGTAAAATGGCGGCAATACGTTCCAACCCCATGCCGGTGTCAATGGAGGGCTTTTTGAGATTGATCCGGCTGCCGTCGGGCAAGTCTTCGAACTGGTCAAACACCAGGTTCCAAATTTCGATGAAACGGTCGCCGTCTTCTTCCGGAGTGCCCGGCAGACCGCCCCAGACTTCGGGACCGTGGTCGTAAAAAATTTCGGAACACGGACCGCAGGGACCGGTGTCGCCCATTTGCCAGAAGTTGTCTTTGGTGGCAATGCGGATAATGCGGTCGTCGGACAGTCCGGAGATCTTTTTCCACAATTGATAAGCTTCTTCGTCATTATGGTAAATGGTTACCGCCAATTTTTCGGCCGGGATGTCAAAATGTTTGGTGAGCAGTTCCCATGCATAACAAATGGCACCTTCTTTAAAATAATCTCCGAACGAAAAGTTTCCGAGCATTTCAAAGAAAGTGTGGTGGCGGACGTCGTAGCCGACGCTGTCAAGGTCGTTGTGCTTGCCGCCGGCGCGTACGCTTTTTTGCGAGGATGCGGCACGGGTATAACTGCGGGTTTCGTTGCCGGCAAGGATATTTTTGAACTGTACCATACCCGAGTTGGTGAACATCAGGGTCGGATCGTTGTCGGGCACAAGCGGGGATGACGGGACAATTTTATGTCCGTTGTCGGCAAAATAGTTGAGAAAAGTGCTTCTAATCTGATTTACAGTCGTCGTCATAACCAATTTCTTTCCAATTACATTAAAAAGTGTCTTAAAAACTAACCCTAACTTTTAATGCAATCTTGTTTAACTGTCCATAGAAATTTAGCAGATTTTCCTAAAAAGTTACGGCAAATCCGTGGAGGTAGACAAACCCGGCGTTTAACCAGGTAGCAAACAGCAGCCATGCTTGATACGGAATCAGCAGCCACGCGGAAACCGGCGAAATTTGAAAGAACCAGTAAATGGTACGGAAAACAACGATGTCCAACACGATCAGAACAAGCAGCGCCAGAGCGATGTAACCGGTATAAAAGAAAGCAAAATTCCACAAAATGTGCAAAAAAAGCTGATTGATAAAAAAATTGTTGGTACGGCTGATGCTTTCTCTCGAAGTTGTGGCCTTAAAAGCAAAGTAAAAGGCAAAGACCATTGTCAGATAAATCAGTCCCCAGGCGATCGGAAACACCTGATCGGGCGGCGTTAATACGGGTTTTTCGAGCGTTTGGTACCAGCTGTTTACGCCCTCATAGTTAAAATAGGCACCGACAATAAGGGTGAGCAGAGTCATAAAAAAACAGTAGAGAAATTTGCGTAAATCAGCCATTTTGATCCTCCCGTAACAGTTGATTGTCATATAAGCAATAAATGTAGATATTCAAGAAAAGCTGTTGCAAAAAAGTTGCGCGGGGTGTAAATAATAGGGCAAAAATATATTAAAGGAGCGGTTAAATTGACAAGAAAAACCAAAGACGGAATTGTTGTTTACAATCCTGAGGATTTTGAAAAAATGCGTCGGGCCGGCAAGTTGGCGGCAGAAGTTTTGGATTATATCACGGATTATGTCACCGTCGGCGTAACCACCGGAGAACTTGACGATTTGTGCCGGAATTATATTGAGAACCACGGTGCCGTGCCGGCTTGTCTTAATTATCACGGATATCCGAAATCCAGCTGCATTTCGATCAACCATGTTATTTGCCACGGCATTCCCGATGACCGCAAACTTGCCGACGGCGACATTTTGAACATTGACGTGACAGTTATTCTGGACGGTTGGTTCGGCGATACCAGCCGGATGTATTATGCCGGAAAGCCCAAACTGAAAGCAACCCGTCTGTGCGACGTAACTTATGAATGCATGATGCGCGGGATTGAGGCGGTGCGTCCGGGTGCGCATTTCGGCGATATCGGCGCGGTGATTGAAGAATATGCCCACAAGTACGGCTATTCGGTGGTGGATATGTTCTGCGGACACGGTTTGGGACGGGTTTTTCATGACAGTCCCAACGTTATGCATTGCGGCCGCAAGGGAACCGGGCCGGTAATGGAAGAAGGAATGTTCTTCACAATTGAACCGATGATCAATATCGGCAAAAAAGACGGTTTTATTATGTCTAACGGCTGGACGGCGGTCACCCGGGACAAGTCGCTTTCTGCCCAGTTTGAACATTCTCTCGGCGTGACAAAAGACGGTTATGAAGTGTTTACTTATTCGCCGAAAGGTTTGGATAAACCTCCGTATAAATAAGGACTTTAATGAAAGAAGAGACTCCCGACTACATTGGTCATCGGCAGCGCCTTAAAGAACGTTTTAAGCTTGGCGGCGGTCAGGATATGGCCGATTATGAAATGCTGGAACTGCTGTTGACGTTGGCTATTCCGCGAAAGGACACCAAGCCGCTGGCTAAAGCTCTGGTCAAAGAATTCGGCGGTTTTGCCGAAGTTCTGTTTGCGCCCGACGACCGGTTGATGACTTTTAAAGATTTGAAAGAAAGTTCGGTGCTGGTGTTTAAGATTGTCCGGGAGTCTGCCTTGAGAATGTCTTGGCAAAAGTTAAGCGCCACCGAAGCGCCGGTTTTGACCAGTTTCGATTCGATTATGGAATATTGTCGAGCGGCATCGGGTTATAAGGAAAGAGAAGAGTTTCGCGTGATTTTTCTTAATGCCAAAAACCGGATTATCGGCGAAGAGGTGCAACAACGCGGGAGTGTCAACGCGGTTGCGATTCATCCCGGAGAGGTGATGCGTGCCGCGGTTTTAAAAGGGGCAACAGCCTTGATTTTGGTTCACAATCATCCCTCGGGCGATGTGACGCCGTCACGAGCGGATATTGAAGTGACGCGCAAGATTGAGGGTGCATTGTCGGCAGTTGATATTCGTTTGATTGATCATTTTATTGTCAGTAAAAATTTGGTATATAGTTTTAACGATCACGGATTGTTGATGAAACGTTAAAAAAATGTTGCAAAATATTTCTTTACGGGCTAATTATAAGAAAACCCCGACGGGACATAGCTCAGCCTGCCAGTCGCGCTTGCTTTGGGCTGGAGGAAGAAAAAACTTCCGGCGGAAGTTTTTTCGACGACAGGTGAAGTTTTGTTAAATTTACGGCAGACGAAAGTCGGCTGTAAATTTTAGAAAACGAACAGGGCGAGCAAAGCCAGGGGGGGAGAGGAATTATTATAAAGTATAAAATTAATAACGGGACATAGCTCAGCCTGGTAGAGCGCTTGCTTTGGGAGCAAGATGCCGATGGTTCGAATCCGTCTGTCCCGACCAGTAAAAAGCCGCCTGCAAAGGCGGTTTTTATTTTGTGTAAGGCATCTTGCTTCCATTTAGCAAAGCGTTTGCGCTTGCTTTGGGCTGGAGGAAGAAAAAACTTCCGGTGGAAGTTTTTTCGACGACAGGCGAAGTCTTGTTATTTTGCAAACGAGCGGGAGCGAAGTTGGCAAAAGTTACAAGACAAGTGACCGCAGCGCGTTAGCGATTGCCCGGAGGGCAGAGCTTATAAGCAAGAACGATCCCGTCCCCGAGCACCATTTGAAGCGCCCTCCCCGTGAGGGCTTTTTTTGTATTAAAACTTATCTACGGCGAGGAGAAAACCTTATGCAGCAGTATGATTACATGCTTGGCGAATTAAAAAAACTCCGAAATAAAATAACAAATAAGGAACTGAATAAAAAGCTTTCTTTTATGGAAATTGTATGGAACCGGCGCCTTTATCAGGAACTGGGTGATGAAGCCGGCAAGCTGGACAATACCCTTAAAAAAAGAGGCTCAAACACGAAAGAATCTATAATGTATTGTTTATCCACGATTTTTTCGGGGGGGGGGTGCACTTTTGGTTTGTGATTGCCCTATTTTTTAATTTGTCCGGTGTTTATTTTAAAATTTCCGGCTTGCTGACAAATTTTTGTGCCCGTTTTCAATATAAACGTAAATATCGCTGTCCTTGTTGCAATAAGCGTGTCGGGCGTTTTCTTGATTTTAACTACTCTTCTTGGAAATACAATTCCTGTCTTTATCCCGGGTATGAGAAAAACACGATTTGTCCGCATTGCCAATCGTTGCCCCGCCATCGGATGATTGCTTATTATTTTAATCGCCGCATTGAAGAACTGCAAAATAAAAAGATTTTGATTTTCGGAATGCGGAGTGCCGAACATACGTGGCTGGATCGCTGGCATATCGCATATAAATGCGCCGATCCATATGACAGTGGCGCCGACTTTAAATATGATATTCAGAACATTGCCTGCGGCGATAAGACATATGATGTTGTTATCTGCAATCATGTGCTGGAACATGTTGAGAATTATCAAAAAGCGCTTGGGGAAGTTTTTCGGATTTTGCGGGAAGACGGCTTGCTGATCTTGACTGTTCCGACTTTATACCGTTATGCGGATACCTTTGAAAAAGAGCGGGCGGAAACAGAAATGGAACGGATTTTGCATTATGGGCAGAATGATCATTTAAGAATATTCGGCGCCAATTTTGACCGCTATGTCAAAAACGCCGGTTTTTCAGTGGAAAAAATAACGGGAGAGAGTTTGCCGCGCAAAATCAGAGCCGTCCGCGGGCCGGCGGAATATGATGATAACGTGATCTATTTGTGCCGGAGAAATAAGGCGGAGTAAATCTTAAAATTAACAAAAAAGTTACGAATTGCCTGTATCATCCTGCCCCGATAAAACCAAAAGGGAGATAACAATGGATAAGGCTAACCAAAATAAGGAAACCGTGCCGGATCAGCCAGTCGAAATCGTTAACACCGCCGAGGCACTGGAAAATCTGATTGTCCGGGTCAAACGGGCGCAGAAAGAATTTGCAACCTTTTCGCAGGAGCAGGTAAACGCCATTTTCAAGGCCGCTGCCGCTGCTGCCGACAAAGCGCGGATTCCGCTGGCCAAAATGGCGGTGGAAGATACCGGAATGGGCATTGTGGAAGACAAAATAATCAAAAACCATTTTGCTTCCGAATATATTTATAACAAATACAAAAACGAAAAGACCTGCGGCGTCATCAAGGCAGACCGTACCAACGGCATCAAAATCGTTGCCGAACCGCTGGGCGTGATTGCCGGGGTTGTGCCGACCACCAACCCGACTTCTACCGCGGTTTTTAAGTCACTGATCTGTTTAAAAACCCGCAACGCCATTATCTTTTCGCCTCATCCGCGTGCCAAAAAGTCCACCATTGCGGCGGCGCGTCTGATTCGCGACGCCGCTGTGGCAGCAGGGGCGCCGAAAGATATCATTGCCTGGATTGACGAACCGACGCTGGAGCTTTCCCACCTCTTGATGACGCATCCTCTGATTGATTCGATTTTGGCCACCGGCGGTCCGGGAATGGTCAAAGCGGCTTATTCCAGCGGCAAACCGGCGCTCGGTGTCGGCGCGGGCAACACGCCGGCGGTGATTGACGAAACCGCCGATGTCGAAATGGCCGTTTCTTACATCCTGATGTCCAAAACCTTTGACAACGGCATGATTTGCGCTTCCGAACAGTCGGTGATTGCGGTAAAAGAGGTTTACGATCAGGTCAAAAAAGAGTTGGAATTTCGGGGCGCTTATATTCTTAATCAACAAGAAGCCGAGCAGTTGTCAAAAATCATTCTTACCGAAAAGATGACGGTTAATGCCGATATTGTCGGCCAAAGCGCCGCCACCATTGCCAAACTGGCCGGGTTTGAAGTTCCGCCGCATGCCAAGGTGTTGGTCAGCGAACAGACTTCGACCGATCGTACCAACCCGTTTGCTCATGAAAAACTGTCACCAATTTTGGCTTTGTATAAAGCGGACAATTTCGAACAGGCAACCGATATGGCATTAGAACTGGTCAATTTGGGCGGGGTGGGGCACACTTCGGTTTTGTATACCGACAGCCGTTCTCAGGAACGAATCAACTTTTTTGCCACCAAATTGCCGACCGGACGTTTGTTGATTAATTCGCCGTCGTCTCAAGGCGGTATCGGCGATTTGTTGTAATATGAAAACCACGCGTTAGACGCGTGGTTCTAAAGAGCTTATAGCTTTGCGTATAAAAAACTCCTTTGCTATGATAATATGGACGGTCTGGCAACTGTTCAATCTAAAGCAAAGGAGTTTTTTATGACATTAAATACATTAGCACACACGACATGGGATTGTAAATACCATATTGTGTTCGCGCCGAAATATCGTCGCAAGGCGTTTTATGGGGGACGTCGTCTGGAGATAGGAAGTATTCTTAGGGAATTATGCCGATGGAAAGGGATAGGTATAATAGAAGCGGAAGTATGTCCGGATCATATCCATATGTTATTGGAGATACCGCCCAAATATTCTGTAAGTTCAATCATGGGCTATCTCAAAGGAAAGAGTAGTTTGCAGATATATGAACGATGGGGAAATGCAAAGTTCAAATATCGCAACAGGGAATTTTGGTGTAAGGGATACTACGTAGATACTACAGGTAAGAATTCTCAAAAGATAATTGAGTACATACGAAATCAGTTAAAAGAAGATGCTGAAGCTTCACAATTGACATTTGAATTAGACCCGTTTACGGGCAGCAAGTAACATTCGCTCCGTCAGACCGTCGTACGCCATTTAGGCGTTCGCTGGCACCATTAGGGTTACACCCGTTAATGAAGAACCCCGCGTTTAACGCGGGGGTTCCTTTTTGTTGGTTAAATTTATTGTTGCGTGAATAAGGCGGCGGGTTGACAATTTTTGATTATAAGGCTATATTTTTTGTGCTTACAAAGTATTAACCTGATTATTAACTAAAATATCGAATGTATGGAAACACTGGTTACGTGGGGTGCGGCAATTGTCCTTCTGGTTTTTGTCGCCATTGGTATCTGTTCGATGTTCATGAACTCTGCAGATCCGCAAAATGATGTGAACGCTCCGAACCTCAGCGGATTGAAATGTTTCGGAAACCGACCCTGTTTCGGATGTTTGCCGAACGGCGAACTGGTCAAGGTCGGCGGATATCCCGATACGGTTTCTCTCTCGGCGGAAGAGACGGAAAGGATGGCTTTGAGCCTTCCGTGTACGGAACGAAGCGTTGAGACGGAAAGTGTTCGTTGTACCGATTCCGGTTCTTTGGAAGCAAGAATCGTGTATATCGGTAAAGAGCGTACCTTGCTGATCTGTCATGATGGCAACGGAAAAGAAAAGGATTTTTACGCCTTGGCAGACAACCAAGCCGTTCGGCAGCCGACAGGCGGTGTTGTGCGGGTCGAGAAGGGGCCGAAGGTTAAAATCCGCGAATTTGTTATCGGCAAGCCGGCAAGTCGGAAATGACAAAGACCGGAGAAAAATCGGGTAACGGTTTTTGCTTCAATGATCAAAAGGACAAACTGCTGCGGCTGTTTGTCCTTTTTTGTTGATGTTGCGGCAGATTGTTCGTTTTGGTGCCGGATTGACCGAAAAATGAAAAAAGGCTTGAAAAAACAGAAATAAAGTTGTAAAAGCAGGACATCTGCGCGGGCACCCCTGGAGGCTCGGCGGATTGTTAGTCAATTTTATTAAAGGATTTATAAAATGGTAGATATTACATTTAATGCTGAAAAGCGCGAGAAAGCAGGTAAGGGGGCAGCTCGGGCATGTCGTCGTGAAGGACGTGTTCCTGCCGTTATCTATGGCGGAAAACAGGAACCGGTTATGATCAGCCTGCACCCGGTTGAATTGGAAAAAGCTTTGGATATGGTTGGCTTTTATGATGCCGAAATCGAAGTTGTCGTCGACGGCAAAAAGTATAAAGTCAGCTGCCAGGATGTTCAATTCCATCCGGTCAGCGATCGTCCGATTCATGTCGATTTCTTAAGAAAATAAAATTGGACCGGCCTGTCGAAGGGTTTTCTGCTGCGAAAACGGCGGAAAATTTTGAAGACGGGCCTTTTTTATTGACGGAATAAATATGTTTTTGATTGTCGGTTTGGGAAATCCGGGAGCAGAATATGCCCGCACCCGTCATAACGTCGGTTTTACGGCAGCGGATGCTCTGGCGCAAAAGTACGGCTTTTCGGCTTTTCGCAGCAAGTTTGACGGGCTGATTGCCGAAGGAAAAATCGAAGGTGAAAAGGTTTATCTTCTGAAACCTCAGACCTATATGAACTTGTCGGGGCATTCGGTGGTGAAGGCGGCGTTTTTTTATAAAATCCTTCCCGAGAACATTATCGTTATTCATGACGATATGGACCTGAAGCCCGATCAGATCAAGGCCAAACTCGGCGGCGGCGCCGGCGGTCACAACGGTTTGAAAAGCATCGACTCGCAAATCGGCAACGGATATAACCGCATCAGAATCGGGGTCGGACATCCCATGGGCAGCAAAGAAGATGTGGTCGGTCACGTTTTATCGGGTTTTTCGAAAAGCGAATCGGAATTGCTGGACCGCAATCTGGAAATCGTCATCGATAACATCGGCGTTTTGATTCGTGACGGCATTAATGCGTTCAGCACTAAGCTGGGGATGGTTGTTCATAAGTAAAAGGAGTTTGAAATGGGATTTAATTGCGGAATTGTCGGATTGCCCAACGTTGGAAAATCAACGTTGTTTAATGCCTTGACACAGACAATTGCGGCTCAGGCGGCAAATTTTCCGTTTTGTACGATTGAACCGAACACCGGGCGCGTTGCCGTTCCGGATGCTCGACTGAAAAAACTGGAAGAAATGGTCAAACCGAAAATGGTGACGCCGACCCAGCTCGAGTTTGTCGATATTGCCGGGCTGGTCAAAGGCGCTTCCAAAGGCGAAGGGCTGGGAAACCAGTTTCTGGCCAATATTCGCGAAGTGGATGCAATTATCCATGTGCTGCGCTGTTTTGACGATGACAATATTACCCATGTCGAAGGCGGCGTCGATCCGATCCGCGATGCCGAAATCGTGGAAACCGAATTGATGATTTCCGATCTGGAATCGTTGGAAAAGCGTTGGGATCAAACAGTTAAAAAAGCGCGCGGCGGCGAAAAGGAAGCCAAAATCCGGCTGGCGGTCATGGAACCGGTAATGGAAGCGCTGAAAGCCGGTAAACCGGCACGGACGGCTGCTCCCGATTGCAGCGACCGTGAAGCGTATAAAGAATATCGGATGTTGCAGCTGCTGACGGCAAAACCGGTTTTGTACGTTTGCAACGTTGATGAAGATTCAGCGGCGGCCGGCAATGCTTATTCGGAGGCGGTTGCGGCGAAAGCGGTGGCGGATGGTGCGCAGGCGGTGGTTATTTCGGCGGCGATCGAATCGGAAGTGGCGCAGTTGGAGAGCCCCGAAGAACAGAAAGAATTTTTGGAAAGCCTCGGGTTGGAAGAAACAGGGTTGGCAAAGGTGATTCGCGCCGGCTACAAACTGTTGGGACTCGAGACCTATTTTACCGCCGGACCGAAAGAGGTGCGGGCATGGACGTTTGTCAAAGGGTCGAAGGCCCCGCAGTGCGCCGGGATCATTCATTCGGATTTTGAACGCGGTTTTATCCGCGCCGAAACGATTTCGTTTGAAGATTTTGTGAAATACGGCGGCGAACAAGCCTGTAAGGAAGCCGGAAAAATGCGTTCCGAAGGCAAGGAATATGTGGTGCAGGACGGAGACTTGCTGAACTTCTTGTTCAATGTTTAAAGTCAAATTCGACAGACCCGGTTATGTACCGGATGAAATTTATCAAGAGCCCTTCGAGGGCTCTTTTTGATGCCGGATTGTCTTAATAAATTGAAAACAAACGTAAAATTCTTTGTAGGCGGCGGCCGCTTTTTTATGTGGCTTTTTAAAAAAAGATGATAAGATTAATAATTATTTAAGAATTACAGATTGGGGGATCATATGAAAAGGTTTTATTCTATCCTGCAAACCAGCGTTTCGGCAGCGGCGTTGTCCTGTATTGCGGGGACGGCGGCAGCGGTTGACGTCAGCACCGCGGAAGAACTGGCGAATGCTTTGGCTGACGGAAACGACGTCACTCTGGTTGCCGATGTTACGCTGACGGAAAATTTACCTTCGGCAAATTCCGGCTCCTTTACGGTTGACGGCAATTCGAAAATGCTGTCCGGCGGCGGGTTCGGCGGATTTGTTGTCGGTGGGGGCGCGGAAGTCAATTTCGAAAATCTGAATGTTTCCGATTTTAATCGGGTCTTGTCCAACAATGGAGCGACGATCGGGCATATTTCGAATTCGACTTTTGTGAACAACAAAGCAAGCGTTGCCAGCGGCAATGCTCTCGGCGGTGCGATTTTGAATACCGGTACGATCGGCGAAATTTCCGACTCGAAATTCAGCGGAAATGCCGCGATTACCGAAGACGGTATGGCCTACGGCGGTGCGATTGCCCATACCGGCGGTGAATTGACGATTATCAACACCGATTTTCTCAACAACTATGCTCAATCCGGCGGCGTGTCCGTCGGCGAAGACGGCGAAGCGGCCAACCCGGCTTACGGCGGCGCAATTTATTCTACGAGCACACTTAATATTATTGCCAAGGGCAAAGACGTGCTGTTTTCAGGAAACTATGTTTCCGAGCCGACGGTTGAAGAAAACGGCGGCGGTGAAGAAGGCGGCGAAGACGGCGGTGATAACGGCGACATTGATGATAAATCAATAAATCCGCGCGCCGATGATGACGAAGGGGGCGAAGGCGAGGAAACCGAACCGCCGGCGCCGACAATCACGAATAACGCCATTGCCATGAACGGCGGTATGCTCAATTTGAAAACCGAAGGCGGAAATATCATATTTGACGATGAAATCAGTTCGGTGGACCGCGAGTATAATCTTAGCGTGCGCGGGAACGGCGAAGTCTTCTTCAATAACAATGTCAGAGGAGTCAGCAATTTTGTATTCGACAACTCGTTCCTGACACTGGGGGCCGCAGGGAACCTTTATGTAAGAAACTATACCGCCGTCGGAACGCCGGTGTTAACGGTAACCGTCAATCCCGATACTTTGGTCGCGTCGCAAATTTATGCGGAAAATGACATCGTGGGAACGACGAAGGTTATTGTTAAGACAACCTCTGACAAAATCATCGGAACGGATCAGTCGATTCTGTTCGTTTCGGCGGAAGGCGACAATAAAGAAACAGCAGCCGATTTCGTGGTTTACCGGGTGTACGGCAGTCCGTATATGTGGAAGAGCGAATATAAAGAAGTTCAGGCGCCGGATGATGAAAACGGCGGTGATGAAGAGGGCGGTGACAACGGAGATATTAGCGACAAGTCTGCCGGAACGATGGCCGACGGCGAAGGTGAAGGAGATGCCGGCGGAGAAGCGGGAGGAGAGGCCGGAGGTGAAAACGGCGTTTCCACCAACGGATGGTATCTGTCAATGACACGTGATTCAAACCCCGACTTCCGTCCGATGGCCCCCGAAATTGCGGCTTTCCTGTCACTGCACAGTGCGGCGGCCGAACAAAACCGCGGCGTTGTGACCAGTATCCGCAATTCGGTTGCTGCCAACAAATTCCTGCTGAGAAGATATAACGTCCTTTACGAAGACCATTATAAGAGACGTCCGGTTTCCAACCTGTGGGCTAATCCGGTCTATCGCTATGCCAAAGTAAGCGCGCCGCAGGAATGGGACGCCAACATTGCCGGATTCGACATGGGGCTTGACCTGCAAAACGATGCTTCCAACAAAATCGGCGCTTTCGGGTCTTATCGTTACGGTACCTATGACATCGGCGAAGACGGGGTTTTCCGCGCCAACATGGGCAGCGAAATCGAAATTTCCAGTTTCCTGTTGGGTATGTATTACCGGTATGATTACAACAATTTCTGGACATTTGCCACCGCCTATGCCGGTCGTCAGCATGCCGAGATTGAAACCGACGACCATGTAAAAGCCAAAGCGGATGCAATGCAATACGGTGCCGGCGTCGAAATGGGCTATGCCTTCATTCCCGGTTATAACTGGACTTTGGAACCGAGCCTGGGCGTGTTCTATACCGGCATTGATTATGACGATATGAAAGACGAATATGGCAAGAGCGCCGAATATTCAATGCTCAACCAGGTTGAAGGCGAATTCGGGGTCAAGCTGGAAAAAACTTTCGATCATGATTACGGCTATACCAAACTGTACGTGAAACCGAGTGTCGTTCAAACGCTGAATTTCGGCAATGAAGTCAAGATTACTCACCTGGGTAAAGTAGACAGTTTGGATGATCAGACGTTGGGAAGAATTGAAGTCGGCGGAAGAATGGCGCTGGACAGCAAGATGAGCCTGTTTGGCTATGTCAACTATACGACCGGCAGTGACTATGATGACATTGCCGCCGCTCTCGGCTTCAGTTACCGCTGGTATTAAGTCCGGCCGCTGACAATAAAGAGAGGAACCTTTGCGGGTTCCTCTTTTTTGATGATAAAAAGCAGTTTGTCGGCGATTTTTGCGAAGGAAAAACAAAATTTCAGAACGAAAGTTTTAGTCGTCTTTTTTGTCATATTTTTATGTCAACGGTTAAGATTCGGACCCGACTCAAGCAGAGTCTCAGTAAGCGGTTGCGGGGGTGTAAAAAATTGAAAAAAAAGTAATTTTTTACTTGCAATATCCTGCCGCTTATGTTACAAAACGCTCACATTAACCGGTCTTACGGCGGGAATCTGTCCGGCCGGTTGTAATATGAAATATCCCGCAATCCTTGAAATTCAAGGTTTTGCATAAGGTTAATTTTGTAGATGGCAAGTTTGGCATCATGCGAATCGTTGCCGTCTAGTTATAGGAAAAGTATTTAAAATGATGGATACACAAAACATAAGAATTCGCCTCAAGGCTTTTGATCATCGTCTGCTCGATTTGTCGACCAAAGAAATCGTTCATACCGCCAAAAGAACCGGGGCAAATGTAAGAGGGCCGATCCCTCTGCCGACCAGAATCGAGAAATTTACGGTAAACCGTTCTCCGCACGTTAATAAAAAATCTCGTGAACAGTTCGAAATTCGGACCCATAAGAGACTTCTCGATATCGTCGATCCGACACCGCAAACCGTAGATGCCCTGATGAAGCTTGATCTGGCTGCCGGTGTAAATGTCGAAATCAAACTGTAATTGTTTTTGTTAAGATAATTACCTGTAAATAAAAAGCAATGTTGGCTTTCATGAAATAAGGATGGTCAACCAATTGAAAAGGAAAATAAAATAATGCGTACTGGTTTAATCGCAAAAAAGCTGGGAATGTCCCGCATTTTTGAGGCTAACGGAACTCATGTGCCGGTAACGGTTCTTGCCGTTGACAATCTTCAGGTTGTCGATGTTAGAACAATGGACAGAGACGGTTATACCGCTGTTCAGTTGGGCACCGGTGCCGTTAAGGCTAAAAATGTGTCCAAAGCAATGAAAGGACATTTTGCCAAAGCTAATGTTGAACCGAAGAAGAAATTGGGTGAGTTCAGAGTTTCTGAAGACTGCCTGCTTTCGGTCGGTTCCGAATTATCTGTAGAACATTTTGTTCCCGGTCAATATGTTGACGTATGTGCAACCTCTATCGGTAAGGGATTCGCCGGTGTTATGAAGCGTCATAACTTTGCCGGTCTGGAAGCCAGTCACGGTGTGTCGGTTTCTCACCGTTCGCACGGTTCTACAGGACAAAGACAGGATCCCGGTAAGGTATTCAAAGGTAAAAAAATGGCCGGCCATATGGGTAACGAACGCGTCACGGTTCAGAATCTGAAAGTGGTTGCGGTTGATGCTTCCAAAGGCCTGATTATGGTTAAGGGCGGTGTTCCGGGTTGTGAAAATGCCTGGGTCCGCATTACCGATGCCGTTAAGAAAAGCGGCAATGTCGAACTTCCGATGCCCGCCGGTTTGAAAAAAGTTGATGAACCTGTTGCAGTTAAAGCTGAAACAGCTGATAATGCTTAAAAGATAAAGGATAGAAGTTATGAAACAGGACATCTTAAATTTAGATAATATGAATGTCGGCTCTATCGAACTGAACGAATCGATTTTCGGTTTGGAAGTTCGTGCAGACATTTTGCAACGGGTTGTAAGATGGCAGTTGGCCAGAATGCAAGCCGGCACCCATAAGACAAAGGGTCGTTCCGAAGTTGCTCTGACGCCGTCCAAACCTTTCAAACAGAAAGGCAGCGGCAATGCTCGTCAGGGTTCTCGCAAAGGCACCCAGTTCAGAAAGGGTGGAATTGTGTTTGGTCCGGTTGTTCGCGACCATGCACATGATCTGACTAAGAAATTCAGAAAACTTGGTCTGAAAACCGCTCTCTCGGCAAAAGCCAAAGAGGGCAACCTCGTTATCGTTGATGAAGCCAAATTGTCCAGCCCCAAAACCAAAGACCTTAAGGTTAAATTGGACGCTTGCGGTCTGAACAACAGCCTGTTCATCGACGGACAAGAGGTCGATATTAATTTTGCATTGGCTTCCCGCAATATCTTCGGTGTAGACGTATTGCCGACGATCGGCGCCAATGTTTATGACATCTTGAAAAAAGACAAACTGGTGTTGACTAAAGATGCTGTTCGTTGCTTGGAGGAAAGATTGAAATGAGTAAAGATGCAAAAACCAACAATGTGACTGTACAGATGTATGATACACTGGTTCGTCCGGTAATCACCGAAAAGTCCATGCTGTCTTCCGAAGCCGGAAAAATTGTTTTCCGCGTTCCGCTCGAGGCTTCCAAGGACGAAATCAAGGCTGCCGTTGAAGCTATTTTCAGCGTCAAGGTAACCAAGGTGAATACTATTCGTCAGGCTGGCAAGACCAAAAGATTCAGAGGTAATCTCGGACGTCGTTCCGATTTTAAGAAAGCTTTGGTTACTCTTGCCGAAGGTCAAAATATTGATGTTACAACAGGAATTTAAAAAATGGTGTTAAAAACTTATAAGCCCACATCTCCTGGACTTCGTCAGCTGGTCATCGTTGACAGATCCGAGCTGTATAAAGGAGCTCCTGAGAAGTCTTTGACAATCGGTCTTACGAAGACCGGTGGGCGTGATAATTTCGGACATGTTACAAGTCGGAGAAAGGGCGGCGGACATAAACGCAAGCTCAGAATTATCGACTTTAGACGTAATAAGTTTGATGTTGAGGCTACTGTAGAGAGAATCGAATATGATCCGAACCGTTCTTCCTTCATTGCGCTGATTTGCTATGAAGACGGCGAAAAGTCCTATATTCTGGCTCCGCAGAGATTGAAAGCCGGCGATAAAGTTATTTCGGCCGCCAAAGCCGATATTAAGCCGGGTAATGCCATGCCTCTGAAAAATATGCCGGTCGGTACAATTATCCACAACGTGGAATTGCGTTCGGGCAAGGGCGGCCAGTTGGTTCGTTCGGCCGGATGCTATGCACAGGTTGTCGGTAAGGATGCCGGTTATGCTCAGCTGAAATTGAGTTCCGGTGAGCTGAGAGTTGTTCGCGAAGAATGTCTGGCAACGGTCGGTGCCGTTTCTAACCCGGACAATCAGAACAAATCTCTCGGTAAAGCCGGCCGTACCCGTTGGCTGGGACTTCGTCCGGTTTCCCGTGGTGTTGCGATGAACCCTGTCGATCACCCGATGGGCGGTGGTGAAGGTCGTACTTCGGGCGGACGTCATCCGACCACACCGTGGGGTAAACCTGCTAAGGGCGGCAAGACTCGTTCTAACAAGAAGACGGATCGCTTTATCATGAGATCTCGTCGCGATAACAAGAAATAATAAGGAGATAAGCTAATGACACGTTCAGTTTGGAAAGGACCGTTTGTTGATGGATATCTTCTGAAGAAAGCAGATGCAGCCAGAGCTTCGGGAAGAAACGAAGTTATTAAAATCTGGTCGCGCAGATCCACCATGTTGCCGCAGTTTGTCGGTTTAACGTTTGGTGTTCACAATGGTCATAAGTTTATCCCGGTGCTGGTTACCGAAGATATGGTCGGCCACAAGTTCGGCGAATTCGCCCCGACCCGTATTTTCTATGGACATGCTGCCGATAAGAAAGCTAAGAGGAGTTAGTAATGGGAAAGTCTAAAGATACGAGAAGACTGCAGGCAAATCAGGCTCAGGCCGTTTGCAACGCATTGCGCACAAGTCCTCAAAAACTTAATTTGGTTGCGGAATCGATCCGCGGTTTGGCTGTTGAGAAGGCTGTTGCCGAGCTGACTTTCTCCAAGAAGAGAATTGCAAAGTCGGTTTTGAAAGTTTTGCAATCCGCAATTGCAAATGCTGAAAACAATCATCAGTTAAACATCGATAAGCTTTTCGTCAGTGAAGCTTATTGCGGAAAAGGTTTGGTAATGAAACGTATGCACGCCAGAGGTAAAGGCAGAGGAGCCCGCATTTTGAAGCCCTTCTCCAATATTACCATCGTTGTAACCGAGCGTCAGGAGTAAGTTAATGGGACAGAAAGCAAATCCTACAAGCCTTCGTTTGGGAGTTAACCGTACATGGGATTCCCGTTGGTATGCCGACGACAATTATGCCGGCTACCTGCACGAAGACGTTAAAATTAAAGAGTTCTTGAAAAAGAAATTGGCTCAGGCCGGAATCAGCAGAATCGTTATTGAACGCCCTGCCAAAAAGGCCAGAGTTACCATTCATTCGGCAAGACCTGGTGTTGTTATCGGTAAAAAAGGTCAGGACATCGAAGCTTTGAGAAAAGAAATTCAGTCGATGACCGCCTCGGAAGTTCAGCTGAACATTTTAGAGGTCAGAAAACCGGAACTGGATGCACAACTGGTTGCAGACAGCGTTGCTCAGCAGTTGGAAAGACGCGTTGCTTTCCGCCGTGCGATGAAACGCGTTATGCAGTCGGCTCTGCGTCTGGGCGCCGAAGGAATCAAGGTAAGCTGCTCCGGCCGTTTGGGCGGTGCGGAAATTGCCAGAACCGAACACTATCGTGAAGGTCGGGTTCCTTTGCACACCCTGCGTGCTGACATTGATTATGCAACTTCAACTGCTCATACCACTTATGGTGCTTGCGGTGTTAAAGTCTGGATCTACAAGGGCGAAATTATGGCCCACGATCCGATGGCCCAAGACAAGAAGTTGGCTGAACAAAAGTAAACATTGAGGTTTAAATAAAATGTTAAGTCCAAAAAGATTAAAATTCCGCAAGCAGCACAAGGGCCGTATCCACGGTCTGACCAAAGGCGGCGCGGAACTGAGTTTCGGAACCTATGGATTGAAGGCTCTGACCCCGGAACGTATTACGGCCCGCCAAATTGAGGCAGCCCGTCGTGCGATTACCCGTGAAATGAAGAGAGCCGGAAGAGTATGGATTCGAATTTTCCCGGATGTACCGGTATCCGACAAACCTGCCGAAGTTCGTATGGGTAAAGGTAAAGGCTCGATCGAGTACTGGTGTGCCAGAGTACACCCTGGTCGGATTATGTTTGAAATCGACGGTGTCAGCGAAGAAACCGCCCGCGCAGCTTTTGCGTTGGGTGCCGCTAAACTCCCGATTAAAACAAAATTCGTTAAACGTCTTAATTCTGACCAAGGAGTAGCATAAGATGGCAAAAATTAAGGATCTTCGCAGCATGAGTGTTGACGAGTTGGAAGGTAAACTGCTTGAAGCTAAAAAAGAGCAGTTTAACCTTCGGGTTCAACAGTCTACCGGCCAGTTGCAGAATACTGCCGCTGTTCGTAAAGTTCGCCGCGAAATTGCAAAAATCAACACGCTTTTAACCGAGCGTAAGAAGAATAGTTAGGAGAAAAAGCTATGCCTAAGAGAATTCTTCAAGGTGTTGTTGTAAGTGATAAACAGGATAAAACCGTTGTCGTTAAAGTTGAACGTCAGGTAATGCATCCGGTTTACAGAAAATTCATCAAGAAAAGCAAGAAATATGCCGCTCATGATGAAAACAACCAGTTCAAAATTGGTGACGAAGTTAGAATTATTGAGGCCAAGCCTTATTCTAAGACCAAGACTTGGACCGTGTTAGTTGATAACGCCGAATAGAGAAGGAAGAAGAAAATGATACAAATGCAAACCAACCTGGATGTTGCAGACAACTCAGGAGCACGTCAGGTGCAGTGCATAAAGGTTCTTGGCGGTTCTAAGAGAATGCACGCAACCGTCGGTGACGTAATCGTCGTATCGATTAAGGATGCATTGCCGAAGGGACGTGTTAAGAAAGGTGACGTCCACAAAGCTGTTATCGTTCGCACTGCAAGCGACATTCGCCGTAAAGACGGATCTGTCATCCGTTTTGACAGCAATGCTGCAGTTCTGATTAACAAGGACGGCGAACCGATCGGTACCCGTATTTTTGGCCCTGTTACCAGAGAATTGCGTGCAAAGAAATTTATGAAAATAATTTCATTAGCACCGGAGGTATTATAATGAACCTTAAGTTAAAAATTAAAAAAGGTGATCAGGTTGTAGTTTTGTCGGGTGACGACAAAGGTAAAACCGGTGAAGTCGTAAAAGCAATGCCGAAAGAAGGCAAAGTTGTCGTTCAGGGAATCAACCTGGTTAAAAGACACACCAAACCGAGCCAGACTTCGGCCGGCGGCATTATCACTAAAGAAGCACCGATTCACGTTTCCAATGTAGCTTTGGTTGATTCCAACTCAGGAAAAGCAACTAAGGTCGGATATAAGGAAGAAAACGGCCGCAAGGTTCGTTTTGCTCGTAAGTCCGGTGATGTAATCGATAAATAAGGATGAGATTGATGACAAATTTTGAAAAATTGTATAATGAGGTCATTAAGAAATCTCTCGTGGAAAAATTCGGTTACGCCAATAGCCACGAGATTCCGAAGCTGACCAAAATTGTTCTTAACATGGGTGTCGGTGACGCCGTTATGGACAAGAAAAAATTAACCAACGCCGCAGAAGAAATGGGCATGATCGCCGGTCAAAAACCGGTTATCACCAAAGCCCGCAAATCTATCGCTACCTTTAAGGTAAGAGAAGAAATGCCGATTGGCTGCAAAGTAACTCTGAGAAGAGAAAAAATGTACGAATTCTTGGAGAGACTGGTCAATATGGCCTTACCGCGAATCAGAGACTTCCACGGCATTCAGGGCAAAAACTTTGACGGCCGCGGCAACTTTGCTTTCGGTATCAAGGAACAGATCATTTTCCCTGAAATCAATTATGAAAAAGTTGATGCTGTCAGAGGAATGGATATTGTTATCTGCACTTCTGCCAAAACCGACGAAGAAGCCAAAACGCTTCTGACCGGTTTCAACTTACCGATTAAGAATTAAGCGGAGATTTTACAATGGCAAAAAAAAGCTCTATATATAGAAACTTAAAAAGAATCCGCAAAGCTGAGAAGTTTGCGAATATCCGCAGTAAGTTGATTGAAGAGATCAAGGATAAGAACACTTCTCCGGAAGAAAGATTCAAAAAAGTGTTAAAATTAGCCGAATTGCCCCGCAACTCGTCAAAGGTTCGGATTAAGAACCGTTGCGAAAATACGGGCCGTTCCCGTGGTGTTTACCGCAAGTTTAAGCTGTGCCGCAACGAATTGCGCAGAATGGCAAGCTTCGGTGAAATCCCCGGTTTAGTAAAATCCAGCTGGTAGTAGGAGGTTTTAGAGAAAATGTCTATGTCTGATCCTTTGGGCGATATGCTCACACGCATTAGAAACGCACAAAGCGCACGGAAAAAGGAAGTCGTCTCTCCTGCTTCCCGTCTGCGTGAAAGTGTTTTGGAAGTTCTGAAAAAAGAAGGTTATATTCTTGGCTACGAAAAATACAACGTTCGTGCCGGTATTGATGAACTCCGCATTCAGTTGAAGTATCATGAAGGTGCTTCTGTTATTAATGAAATTTACCGCGTATCTACGCCGGGCCGTCGCGTTTATTCGAGCGTTAAGGACCTGCCGAGAGTATACAACGGCCTCGGAATTTCGATTATTTCGACTCCGCAAGGCGTTATGAGCGACAATGAAGCCCGCAAGGCCAATGTCGGCGGTGAAGTTCTTTGTCAAGTATTTTAGTTAGGGAGAATTGGTATGTCTAGAATTGGAAAATACCCGGTTATCATCCCTGAAGGCGTTACGGTTACTGTAGACAACAGTGTTGTTACCGCAAAAGGCAAACTCGGCGAATTGAAGTTTGCTTATGACAGTGCCATGGTTGATGCCAAATTGGAAGACAATAAAGTTGTGGTTGCGCCTTTGCACCAGTCACAACAGGCCCGTGCTTTATGGGGAACAACCAGAGCCCAGATCAACTCAATCATCAAAGGTGTAAGCGAAGGCTTTACCAAACAGTTGGAGTTGATCGGTGTCGGTTACAAAGCCAGAATGGAAGGCAGCAATAAGCTGGTTCTGTCTCTCGGTTTCTCGCATGATGTGATTTATAATGCCCCCGAAGGCATCAAAATTACCTGCGTATCTCCGACCCAGGTGATCGTTTTCGGTGCCGACAAACAACTGGTAGGCCAGGTTGCCGACAAAATTCACGAATATAGAAAACCAGAACCTTATAAAGGTAAAGGTGTAAGATATACCGGTGAATATGTCCGTCGTAAAGAAGGCAAGAAGAAATAAGGAATAGGTTAATGAATACGCCAAGAAAATTGTTTAAAAAGAGACAAGCTCGTGCAAGAACAGCTTTGAAAAACGTTGCCAACGGCAAACTGAGATTATCGGTTTTCCGCAGCGGTAAGCACATCTATGCACAAATCATTGACGACATTAAGGGTGTGACTGTTGCTTCGGCCTCTACTTTGGATAAGGAAGTCAGAGAAAGCCTGAAGAAAACTTCAAATACTGAAGCAGCCGGTGTTATTGGTAAAACCGTAGCCGAAAGAGCTCTCAAATCGGGTGTAAACGAAGTGGTCTTTGACCGCGGCGGTTATATTTTCCACGGCCGTGTCAAGGCTTTGGCCGATGCAGCTCGCGAAGCTGGTTTGAAATTTTAGGAGTAAGAGAAATGGCACAAGCTGTAGATCGTCGTAAAACAGAAAAAAAAGAAGAACTGGTTGAGAAACTGGTTCATATTAACCGCGTTGCCAAAACCGTGAAAGGCGGCCGCAATATGTCTTTTGCTGCGGTTGTCGTTGTCGGTGACCAGAAAGGCCGCGTCGGTTACGGTTCGGGTAAAGCTGCCGAAGTTCCGGAAGCGATTACCAAAGCCACCAACGAAGCCAAAAAGAATATGGTTCGCATTCCGCTGCGCGAAGGCAGAACCCTGCACCATGACGTTCAGGGACATTTCGGCGCCGGTAAGGTTGTTTTGAGAACAGCCCCCGCCGGTACCGGTGTTATTGCCGGCGGCCCGATGCGTGCAATTTTTGAAGTTCTGGGTGTGCAGGACGTGGTTGCCAAGTCGTTGGGCTCGAACAACCCGTACAATATGATTAAGGCGACTTTTGATGCCTTGCAGTCGATCAATTCTCCGCGAATGGTTGCTGCCAAAAGAGGCAAAAAAGTCGGTGATATCGTCAGCCGCAGGGAAACTGCCGGAGCTAAAGCTGAGAAAGAGGAGGCTTAAACAATGGCTAACAAGACAATAAAAGTTAAGCAAGTTGCCAGCCCGATCGGACGCCCGGCCAAACAAAAGGCCATCTTAGTCGGACTTGGTTTAAACAAGATGAACAAAGTGGTCGAGTTGGAGGATACTCCGGCGATCCGCGGAATGATCAACAAAGTTCCGCATCTTGTCAAAATTGTGGATTAATAAGCCGGACAGAGGGGAACGGAAGTTTCCGTTCCCTGAGTCCGAATTATCAAATTAGGTGATAAAAGATGAAACTTAACGAATTAAAAGACAACTGCGGTGCAACCAAAGATCGTATCAGAGTTGGTCGCGGTATCGGAAGCGGAAAAGGCAAGACCTCCGGACACGGACAGAAAGGTCAGAAATCCCGCAGCGGTGTCGCTATCAACGGGTTTGAAGGCGGTCAGATGCCGATTTACCGCAGACTTCCGAAACGCGGATTCAAAAATCCGTTTGCGAAAGTTTTTGCAGTGGTCAATCTTGACACTTTGCAAACGGCAATTGATGCCGGCAAACTGAAAGCTGATGCAGTTGATTTGGCTGCTTTGGCGACGGCCGGTATTGTTACCAAGAGCTATGACGGCGTTCGTCTGCTGGCTCGCGGTGCGGTTACCACGGCGGTTACAATTTCGGTCAACTCGGCTTCCAAAGCTGCGGTTGCTGCAATTGAAAAAGCCGGCGGCAAAGTTAATTTGGTCGCATAGTTGTTGAATACAACAGTTGAAAAAGGCTGCTAACGGGCAGCCTTTTTTGTTGCCGTTTTGCGGAAATCGCCGAGTTAATTGAGATTGAAGGCGGGGACGGTAAACAGACAATGCGAGTTTGCGGAAACAGACAGCGCCAAAGCAGCGCGATTTTATACGGATAGCAGCCTGCAGACCGGTAGCTGTTTGTTTCTCGGTTTGATGAACAATCGAGATGCAAGCTAAGTTATGTGTCATCGCTTGTATTGGCTTTTATTATATTAGATAAAATACCGGAGTCAATATAACACCTAAAGTTGTAAAAATGAGAAGAGATGTGAAGAGGGAAATTATTTTGATCTCTCACTGTATTAAGCATATAATATCGGTATCGTAATATAACCGATCGTAAAGAAGGATATAATTGAGGTAATCAGATAAATGATTTCTTTCTGGGTTGGGGGTTCTTTTTTTATCGTTTTACGGATAAACCGATACAGATATTTTGATAAAATAACAATATTTACCAACATCATAATAGCTGTAGGCGCAAACCAAAAGAAATCTGAGAAATCTAATGAAAACAGAGCTGTTATAGCTGCAGTGGTTGATATTAGAAGAAAAAAGATATAGCCAAATATAGAAAGGATGAAAGTTTCCAAAATATTCATTATGCTTATATTTGTAAACAGACCGCCCCCCTCTATAGGGGTAAATACAACGCCAATTGTAGCAAAAATGACAGTTGAGGTGATAAGAAAATAAATTTCATTTTGAGCGAGCAGCTCTTTTTTTATAGTCTTTTTTATGAATATATATATATATTTGCACATAATGATTAAATTTGTATAGAGGAGGGTAAAAATGCCGCCTGATATTAAGAAAATCCACCAGTATTGTGAAATGAAAGATGCGATTAAGTATGTTAAAGCTAAGGTTGTCACGTTAATATAGCCTAGTACAAACATTTTTCCCTCCTCAATATTATTATTCGTTATTCCAGTTATTATAAAAGCCATCTATTGGACGATTGTTTCTTTCCCAGCTGGTTATATTATAATTTCGGTTATTTCTTTGCGTAGACCACGGTGTCGGTGTCTGCTGAAAAGGACGTTTGACGAAACCTCCATTTGAAGTATTGGAACTTTTAGTAAAAGCTGGAGGATTAGTTTCATCGCTTTCATAAGGAAGGTATTTTCTCAAGAGTTTTTTATGATAAGCTTCCATCCTTTCCCACATATTCGTAGGATCGTTTTCTCCGTTTCCCCATATAACCTGATTAAGGTTTTTGTTAAGAAATTTTTGGGTGATACCTTTGCCTAGGCCTTTTGCTCTTTCCCATCTTCCGGTCTGATCATAGGGATTATTACCCCAGGCCAGCCAAGGAACAACGTCGATAAGACCATGAGCAGATGTTCTTGCCCAACCTTGCGGGGAAACAAAATCGTAGGTTCCCATGTTCTCGTTTGAGTTGACAATCGTGCCGTTGGGTGCAACAATCATCTGTTGATGTTCTCTCGGTGTGCCGACTCTGCCCCTGCAGTCCATGTTTCCTCTGTCTCCGTATAAACTTTCTTTAGAAAAGTTATACATATGCTCCTCCTAAAACCATTGATAAGCTAAAGAAGAAAATAATAATGGTCGATATAAACAAATAAAAGATTTCTTTTTTGGTAATAGGTTCTTTTTGGATGGTTTTACGGACCACTCGGTAAAGGTATTTCGAGAAAATAAAGAAGTTTATCCATATGATAACGATAGAAGCGATCGCAAAAATAGTTCCGATAGAGAATTTTGAAACAGTTTCTTCCATAATACCGATTGGAAGCATAAGTATGAATAAGATATATACTGATATCATACGGCCAGTGCCTATAAGAGCATAAATTATGCCGGAATGAGGGAGGATGTTAATTTTCTCATATATCGGTATGTGGATGGTGTAGATGAATACCAAAACAGCGATGGAAAGAAGAAAAAGATAAATTTGCTTAGGGACAGGTTTTTCTTTTTTATTGATTTTTTCTATAAATACAGGCAGGTATCTGCCCATAATAATCAGGTTAACATAAAGGAGAGTAGACATGCCGACTGCTGTTAAAAAGTCTATCCAGGTTATATTTTCCAATATTGCATAACTTCCCATTCCCGCTATGATTAGTAAATAAATATAGATCAGCAGAAACATTTTACTCTCCTTTAGTATGTTGGTTTTAATCTATCAAATAGTTTATACCACGTTTTCCTACTCCTTTGATCGTAGCCCAACCTCTACTGAATGGATTGGTTCGGTCATATGGGTTGTTCCCCCATACTATCCAGGGAGCAACATCTCTTTCGAAATGAAGCCACATATCCTCGTTTGGTGAAACAAAATCGTAGGTTCCCATGTTCTCGTTTGAGTTGACAATCGTGCCATCGGGTGCAACAATCATCTGTTGATGTTCTCTCGGTGTGCCGACTCTGCCCCTGCAGTCCATGTTTCCTCTGTCTCCGTATAAGTTGTGGGCGATGGCGTTTTGGTCGCAATCCCATTGATCGGGTTCGTTGTCGAGAATTTGGCGACCGTTTCCCTGCCAAAGATCGGGATCAACAAATCTTTGTCGATTATAATGTTGCTCTTTTTTCTTTTCAAGGAATTTCTCCGTCTGATTTTTAATTAGTTCCGGAAACTGCTGTGACAATCCTATTGCAGAAATATACTGATTTGCTTTGCGCATGGCGCCGGGATAACGTTGGGGTGTGCTATAGAGAGGGTATTTTACGTTTGACGCTGCCGGCTGCCGGTAGACTTCAACCGGTCCGCCCTGTTTTTCATCATAATTATAATAAATTTCTTCAGGTATTCCGGTTTGATGGTTGGTTCGAATCACCGGAATTTGTCCTTCAAAAATTTTTTTTATTAAGTCGTTACGATCACTCATGTTTTTTCTCCTGATTAAGTTTCGTTTTGTGTATCGTAAATATAACATAAAATGTATTTAAAATCAACTGTGATCTTATCAGGTTGTGGATAAATGCCGATGCAAAGCCTCAAAAAAAGCCGATTCGAAGAAGCGGCAACGATGGTTGCAAGCGGCCGTAAAAGGGTGCCGAGACAAATATCAGCAAAGCCCGGATATAAAAATTGAGAATAAAGAGAAAGTTGTTGCAAAAATTTAAAATTCGTGTATTAGATTATTTCCAAATGGGCATTTCTGCGCCCAAAATCGGTTATTTAAAAAGATAAGGAAACAAAAATGGTATCATTAGCAGAAAAAATGGCCGCCAATTTGGATATGTCGGCCTTTGGCAAAGCTGAAGAACTAAAGAAAAGACTGTGGTTTACAATTCTGGCCCTGATCGTGTTCCGTCTGGGAACGTTTATTCCGCTGCCGGGAATTGATCCGCAGATTCTGGCGGATATTTTCTCGCGCAATTCCAACGGCATTCTCGGCATGTTCAATATGTTTGCCGGCGGCGCGTTGGAACGTATGACGATCTTTGCGTTGAACATCATGCCGTATATTTCGGCCTCCATCATTCTGCAACTGGGACAGTCGGTGATTCCGTCGCTGAGCGCGCTGAAAAAAGAAGGCGAAGCCGGACACCGCAAAATCGTTCACTATACCAAGGTATTGACAGTGTTGATCACGATCATTCAAGGATACGGCATTGCGGTCGGTCTTGAAGGCATGGTCGGCGGCGCCGGTGTTTCGGCGGTTGTCATGCCCGGATTTGTGTTTAAGTTTACCACCATCGTTTCTTTGGTCGGCGGTACCATGTTTATCGTTTGGTTGGGCGATCAGATTACCTCGCGCGGGGTCGGCAACGGTTCGTCGCTGATTATTACCGTCGGTATTATCGCCAACATCCCGGGCGCTTTGGCGCAAACTTTTGAGTTGGGCCGCGTCGGTTCGATGTCGGTATGGGTGATCATGCTGTTGATGGCAATGGTCCTCGGTCTGGTTTATATTATCGTTTTGGTTGAAAGAGCACAGCGCAAAATCACCATCCAGTATCCGAAGCGTCAAGTCGGCGCCCGCATGAGTTCGCCTGAAAGCTCGCATTTGCCGCTTAAGATCAACCCGACCGGCGTTATCCCGCCGATTTTCGCCAGCTCTTTGCTGCTGCTGCCGATTACGATTGCCAACCTGTCGGCCGCCAACGGTCCGAGCTGGGCGCAAACGCTGAGTCAGCTGCTGGGACACGGTCAGCCGCTCTATCTGACCTTGTATGCCGGTTTGATTATTTTCTTCTCGTTCTTCTATACCGCGGTGGTTTTCAATCCTGAAGAAACGGCGGAAAATCTGAAGAAACACGGCGGCTTTATTGCCGGTATCCGTCCGGGTAAAAATACCGCCGAATATTTGGACTATGTGATTACCCGTCTGACCGTACTGGGTGCCTTTTATCTGACCATGCTCTGCATTTTGCCGGAAATTCTGATCGCCAAACTGGCGGTGCCGTTTGTTCTCGGCGGTACCACGCTGTTGATCGTGGTTCAGGTAACGATGGATTTTGTCGGCCAGGTTCAGACTCATCTGATTGCCTATCAGTATGAGGGGCTTTTGAAAAAAGCCGCTCTGGTCAACAAAAAAGGAAAGAGAAGATAATGGGTTTTGCAAACGGAGAAGGACTGCATCTGGTGATGACCGGTGCGCCGGGAACCGGCAAAGGAACCCAGGCCAGCGTTCTGAAACGGGAATTCGGTATCTGTCATCTTTCGACCGGAGAAATGTTGCGGGAAGAAGTTAAAAAAGGAAGCGAAATCGGCAATCAGCTTAAAGATCATTTGGCTGCTGGCGGTTTTGCGCCCGATGAACTGATGATCCGGATGGTTTCGGCCCGCATCGAAGAGGCAGATTGCCGGAAAGGTTTTATTCTCGATGGTTTTCCCCGCACGTTGGAACAAGCCGAGGTGCTGGCGAAAATGCTGAAGGAAAAAGGAATCGGACTTGATGCCGTTATTGAGATTCAGGTTCCCGACCATATTATTATCGACCGAATCCTGGGGCGTTATACCTGTATGACCTGCGGTGAAAGCTACAGTGACAAATATCACAAGCCGAAGGTTCCGGGGGTATGCGATATCTGCGGCGGAACCAAATTTTCGAGACGACTCGATGACACCAAAGAAACCATTGAGCGCCGTCTGAAAAAATATCGCGATTTTACTTATCCGACAATCGCGTATTATCAAGAAAAAGGATTATTGCGCAGCATTGACGGCAACGGAACGGTGGACGTAGTTGCCAAACGCATCGATGAAGCGCTCAATATCAAATAAGTGTTTAACAAAAAGTAACTTTTTTTGAAAAATGCTTAAAGTAAGGGTTGACACTAATAAATATTAGCCTATAATCCGGCTTAATTTTGAAAAGTGGTGATCAACTTTTTAAGTTTTAATTTTAGAATAATGGAGATGAAATTTGGCTCGTATAGCTGGTGTAAATATTCCGACTGCCAAAAGAATTGAAATCGCTTTGACTTATATTTTTGGTATCGGTAGAAAAACTGCTCAAGACATTTGTGCAAAATCAGGAGTCAACCCGGGCTTGCGCGTGCAGGATATGTCTGAAGAAGACATTGCAAAAGTACGTGAAACAATCGATCGTGACTACCTGGTAGAAGGTGAGCTGCGTCGTGATGTTGGGGTTAATATCAAGAGATTGATGGATCTCGGATGTTACAGAGGTTTGCGGCATCGTAAAGGATTGCCGGTTCGCGGACAGAGTACAAAACAAAATGCCCGCACCCGTAAAGGCAAACGTAAAACCGTTGCTAACAAAAAGAAATAAGAAGAGGTAGGGTCCCAAATGGCAAAAGCAACACAGAAGAAAAAAGAAAAGAAGAACATCACTGCCGGTGTCGCACATGTGAATTCTACTTTTAACAATACTCGAATTACTATTACCGATGCTCAGGGAAACACTGTAGCCTGGTCTACGGCCGGTGCTCAGGGTTTCAAAGGATCGCGTAAATCGACTCCGTATGCGGCACAGGTTGCTGCTGAAGAAGCCGGTAAAAAAGCTATCGAAAACGGTATGAAAACTTTGGAAGTTGAAGTTAAGGGTCCGGGTTCCGGACGCGAATCCGCAATCAGAGCTTTGCAGGTGGTCGGTTTTACAATTACCACCATCCGTGACGTTACTCCGATTCCGCACAACGGCTGCCGTCTGCGCAAACGCCGCCGCGTGTAGTTTTTGGCGTTTTGATAGTGAGGCTAAAGTTTTTTAGCCTCGCCGTCTTTTGATTTTTTGTAAATATGCATATGCACTAAAAATGAGGATATCCAAGTGATTCAAAAGAATTGGCAAGAACTTATTAAACCGACTAATCTTGAAATTGTTCCCAGCGATGGCGGCAACAAAGCCAAGATTGTGGTTGAACCATTGGAGAGAGGCTTCGGTCTTACTCTCGGTAACGCACTGAGACGCATTTTGCTGTCTTCCCTGCAGGGCGGCGCCGTTACGGCAATCAAGATCGACGGTGTTTTACACGAATTTTCGGTTATTCCCGGCGTGAGAGAAGATGTAACCGATATTGTCCTCAATATCAAAGGACTGGCGGTTGCTGTTCACAGCGAAGGCCTGAAAACAATGTCTCTCAAAGCAGAAGGTCCGTGTGAAGTTACGGCGGCAATGATCGAAACCGGTCATGATGTTGAAATCAAAAATCCGGAGCTGGTTATCTGCACGTTGGATGCCGGTGCCAAAATCAACATGGAATTGACTGTGAATACCGGTAAAGGATATGTTCCGGCCAGCCAGAATAAACCGGCCGATGCGCCGATCGGGCTGATTGCGGTAGATGCAATCTATTCTCCGGTTAAGCGGGTATCTTACCGGGTTGACCGTACTCGTGTCGGTCAGGTTACCGACTATGACAAGCTGACTTTGGTGGTCGAAACCAACGGTGTGGTTACGCCGGAAGATGCGGTCGCTTTTTCGGCCCGTATTTTGCAGGATCAGTTGAAACCGTTCATTAATTTTGACGAGCCGGAAAACGAAGCCGAAGTTGAAAAAGAAGAACTGCCGTTCAATAAGAACCTCTTGAAAAAGGTTGAAGAACTTGAACTGTCGGTACGTTCTGCCAACTGTCTGAAAAACGACAACATCGTTTACATCGGTGACTTGGTTCAGAAAACCGAAGCCGAAATGCTCAGAACACCGAATTTCGGACGTAAGTCTTTGAACGAAATTAAAGAAGTTCTGGCCAAAATGGGAATTCATCTCGGAATGGAAACCCCGGGTTGGCCGCCGGAAAACATTGAAGAACTGATCAAAAGAGTTGACGATCATTTCTAAATTTCGGATAAGCGATTGATTAAAACGTCTCTGTTAAAAATGACAGAGACGTTTTTGTTTAGTTTTTTCAATAAAAATCGTCAGCAAATTGAGATAAAAACGGTGCGGTGACGCGGCCAATGTGATATCTTTCGGACTTGGATGACTGAGGAAAATCTGATGATTGTTATTTTTGTCCTTGTTTTTTGTACAAAATGTAGTACAGTATACAAAACTTGCCGGATGAAAAATCGGGCGTACTTTTCTGTTCCCGTTTCAGCAAGACGTTTGTGCGGCGGACAATAACATATATTAACCGGGTAGGTAAAAATGAAAAGGTATAAAAACGCCTCGGAACTGTATGATATTTTTTACAATGAACGTAAAGAAGATATTGCCTTTTATAACCGTTTGCTTACGGAATACAAAAACAATCTGGATAATAACCGCATTATTGAAATCGGTGCCGGAACCGGGCGGGTTCTGCTGCCGATTGCAGAAAAACATCCCGATCTGGAATTTCATGCCGTGGACATGATCGGGGACGAAATTACGGTTTTGGCCGACAAAGCCCGTGAACGCGGGATCAAAAACGTGGTGACTCATGTTGCAGACATTAATGAGTTTGCGGACGAAGAAAAGTTTTCGTTTGCTTTTGCGCCGTTCCGGGTGATGCAACACTGTCAGTCGGTGGAAGAACTGAACCGTTTTGTCGGCAGCACCAAGAACCTGTTGACGGAAAACGGTCGTTTCGCCTTTGACCTCTTCAATCCCTGGATACATATGCTGGTGCGCGAAGGCGTGGTTTTTGACGGCAACTATCATGATAAAGACGGCAATCAGATCAACCGCCGGGTGGAGATTAACAAGCGCGATTATTTCAAACAGACGCAAAATATCGAAGAATATTATTCCGTTAGATATACGGACGGTCAAACCGATAATTTCGAATGGCTGTATACGACCGGTTACTTCTTTAAGGATACCGCATCGCTGGTGCTGGAGAAAAACGAACTGACGGTTGAAAATCTGTACGGACATTTTGACCGTACGCCGTTCGGACAAGGCGAATATCCGGGTGAATTGATTTTTGACTGTGTGAGAAAACGGAGAGGAAGATGATGCCGGCGTGTGATGAATGGCAAACGTTGAACCGGTGTCGTCGCGGATTGGTTGCGGCTTATTTGCAGCATTATCGTGCCGCCGGATATTTGGAAGCGGCGCCGTTGCCGGTAACTTCGCACCAGGACAAAAGCGTGATCTTTGTCGGGGCGGCGATTTCGGCGTTGAAAAAAGACTACGTGTTGCCGGGAAAAATACCGGCCGGCGGTTTGGTAATTGCGCAGAATTCGGTGCGTACCCGTAACATTAAGAATATGCTTAATGATGATTTTAAGCCGAAATGGGGCTCTTATTTTACCAACATCGATACGGTTTTTCCCTATGAGCGCAAAGAAGAGGCGTTTTCTCAGGTTTTGGACTTTTTTTATAACAAGGTTAAGCTGGCGCCGGAAGACCTGTTGTTGCGGGTACGATCCGGCGATGAGGAACTTTATCGGCTGATCCGTGAAAGAGGATGCCCCACCGTGGAAGTGGATGCTCATCCCGAAAAGTACTATCGGCATACAGTGGGCATTGACGGCGTTTACGGAGAGAATTTCAATTTTGCGGTCCGTCATAAATATACCGGAGAATATTCAGACGTCGGCAATTTCATTATCTTTCGCGATCGGCAAAACCAAAAGCCGTTGTTTATGGAAGTCGGTTTTGGCGATACGGTGATTATGCAGGCTAAATACGGTTTGGACCATGTGATGGACTGCTATCCGTTTCCGCGTCACCCGGCGTTGGATCACAATTACAAGTTTAAGGATTGTATTATCACTTCTCAGGCGATGATGCGCGAAGGTCTGCTTCCGTCAAGCCATGACGAGCAGAGCAAAATCCTTTACAAATATTTGCGCAGCATTCATTACTTTGCCGGTCAGGCCGGTTTGAAACCACAGGAGTTGTCACAGATTTTACACCATTCGGAAGCGATGATTTTCGGTGATGTGCGGGCACAGCCGGTGATGACGGAATTGTTCGCGGCCAAAAGAGAACGCATTGAAGAACTGAATCGCAAAACCCTGTTGGATTTGCAGAAGCAAAGGAATGACAGATGATACCGGCAAAATTGAAGGCAGGCGCGCATGTTCGGGTTATTGCGCCGTCGCGGAGTTTAAAGATCATTTCCGACGACTGCCGGAAAATTGCTCAAGAGCGGTTGGCCGAAATGGGGCTGAGCGTTTCGTTCGGCCGTCATGCCGACGAAATCGACGAGTTTGCGTCTTCGGCGGTTGAAGCGAGGGTGGAAGATTTGCACGAAGCATTTGCCGATCCCGCGGTAGATGCCGTTTTGACCGCCATCGGCGGTTTTAACGTTACCGAGTTGCTGTCGCGGATCGATTACCGGCTGATTGCCGACAATCCGAAGATTTTGTGCGGTTTTTCCGATATTACCGCTCTGGCAAATGCAATTTATGCCCGGACCGGACTGGTCACTTATTCGGGGCCGCATTTTTCGAGTTTCGGAATGCGGAAGGGACTTGACTATACGATTGAGTATTTTAAAAAGTGCCTGTTTCAGAAGCGGCCGTTTTCCGTGACGCCGGCGCCGGAATGGGCGGACGATCCGTGGTTTATCGATCAGGAAAAACGAAATTTTATCAAAAATGACGGTTATTGGCCGATCGTGCCCGGTAAGGCGGAGGGGCGTTTGATCGGCGGCAATCTGGGGCTTTTGGACGAGCTGAAAGGAACGCCGTATTTTCCTGATATTAAGGACAGCATTTTGTTTTTGGAACATTGTGCCGAACATGAAGTGTGGACCTTTAACCGCAATCTGGCAGCCTTGTGCCTGCATCCGGATTTTGCAACGGTTAAAGCCGTGGTGTTCGGGCGTTTTGAGCCGGAAAACAAAATTGATCGGCCGTTGCTGGAACGGATTCTGAAATCGAAGAAAGAACTGGCCGGCAAGCCGATTGTTGCCAACGTTGATTTTGGGCATACGACCCCGATCATTACCTTTCCGATCGGCGGTTGTTGCCGGATCGACGGCGAAAAAATTGAACTGACGGAATTTTAGGGAACAAGGGATGATACTTACCGGTTCGGAAATCGAGAAATATGTTGAAAACGGCGATATTGTGATCGAGCCGTTTAATCGCGAGCAGCTCAATCCCAACAGTTATAATTACAGGTTGGGGCGGACGCTGACGTTTAAGGAAGATGACGGGCAGTACAAAACGATTACGATTCCCGAAGAGGGGTTTGTGTTGTACCCGGACCGGGTTTATCTCGGCCATACGTGGGAAACCCTGGGCAGTTGCAAATGTGCCATGTCGCTGATCGGCCGCAGTTCGACCGGCCGGCTGGGGTTGTTTTTGCAGGTTTCGGCCGATCTCGGACATACCGGTTCGGTTCATAAATGGACGTTGGAACTGGTGACGGCCAAACCTTTTCGGGTTTATCCGGAAATGATTACCGGGCAGATTTCGTTTTGGCTGAATGACGGGGATGCCTCTTTGTACGAGGGCGGGTATTCGGCCTATTCCTGCCCGCAAATATCGAAAATGGAGAGAAAAGTTGATACTGACGGGAAATAAGATAACCGAGGAAGTTTTAAACGGCAAAATCGTGATCGAACCGTTTAAGCCTGCGGCGGCAACCACCAATTCTTACGACCTCACTTTAGGCGATAAGCTGGTGATGTATACCGACGAAGTGTTGGATCCGAAAAAGGAACCGCATACAAAGGAATTTGAAATTCCCGACGAAGGTTATGAAATGAAGCGCGGCGAGTTTCTGCTCGGTTGCAGCAACGAGTTTGTCGGCAGTGACTTTTATGTGCCGATTGTTCATGCCAAGTCGAGCATTGCGCGGTTGGGGCTTTTTATTCATATCACGTCCGGTCTGTTCGATATCGGATGCAAATGCAACGTAACTTTTCATTTATATGCGACGATGCCGGTGCGTTTGTATAAAAACATGCCGATTGCGCAGATAACGTTTTGGAAAACAACCGGCGACATTAAGCTTTATCACGGCAAGTATCAGAATGACAAAGGGCCGGTAGCTTCGCGCATTTACCGCGATTTTAAGTAAGTTTTATTTTTCGAGCAAAAAAGTTACCGGGCCGTCGTTAAGCAATTCGACCGCCATATCCGCCTGAAAAATGCCGTTTTGGACTTCGATTCCCTGATTGCGAAGGCAATCGGAAAAGTACTCGTACAGCGGCTTGGCAATTTCGGGCCGGGCCGCATTGTCAAAGCCGGGACGGTTGCCGCGGGCGGTGTCTCCGGCCAAAGTAAACTGCGAAACCACCAGGGTGCTGCCGCCGGTCTCTTTGACCGAAAGATTCATCTTGCCGGCGTTGTCTTCAAAAATGCGCAGAGCCGCCGCTTTGCGCGCCAGATATTCCGCCTGTTCGCGGCCGTCGTTTTTAAAAACGCCGATAAAAATGAGCAGACCGTTGCCGATTTCGGCCACCCGGCGGTTGTCGACGGTGACCGAAGCTTTTTTTACCCGTTGAATGAGAAGGCGCATTGATGTGTTCTCCGATTGATCCGATATCGTCGAAGGTAACGGCAGCCGGACCGAAAAACAAGCATTATTTTATGGTTTGACGATAAAAAAACGGCGTAAAAAGTGCTTGCCAAAAGGAAAAAACTTCTATATATTGCGCTTGAATTGTGAATTGAATTTATTCACGGAGTGCCGGTATTTATGAAGGTAGTGTCGGCGTAAGTTTGATCCGCTTTGCCCCGTCAAAGCAACAGAGAATATGAAAGGAAAATGCCATGAGACATGGTGATAAGCACAGAAAATTTAATATGCCGAAGAATCAGAGAAGAGCTTTGTTCTCGAATTTGACCAACGCCCTGCTGACGCATGAACAGATTACGATTACCTTGCCGAGAGCCAAGGAATTGAGAACTTTTGCCGACAGCATGATCACTTTTGCCAAAAAAGGCGATCTGAACAGCCGCCGTATGGCTTTGGCCTTTTTGCGCGACAATGAAGTTGTTGCCAAATTGTTCTCGACTCTGGCCGAACGCTATAAAGAACGCAACGGCGGTTATCCCCGCGTTTTGAAAGCCGGCATCCGTTACGGCGATGCTGCGCCGATGGCTGTTATCGAATTGGTTGACCGTGACGTCAATGCCAAAGGTGCCAAAGACCTGGCCCGCGTTGCCGAAGAAAAAGCCGCGGCCGAAGCTGCCGAAAAAGCGGTTGCCGAAGAAGTTAAAAAAGCCGAAGCCAAAGCTGAGAAAAAGGCTGAGAAGAAATCGAAGAAAGACGAATAGTCGCGATTGATCGGTTTAAAAACAGGAGGCTGCAAAGTTCTCCTGTTTTTTGTATCCGAAACACCGTCTCTCCAACCATGTCAGAGGAAAGGTTGCAGGGATCGACCGAGAGGTTGGGAAATATTTGCGGAGAAAGAAATGAAAAAACTGGTTCGTGACAAAATACCGGAAATGATTGTTGCCAAAGGTGAAGAGGCGGTGTTTTATCGTGCCGAAGGGACCGAATACCGGAAAGCGCTGTGGCTTAAGCTGTTTGAGGAGTGCGAAGAATTTCGCACCGCCGGTGATCGGCAGAATTTGGCTGAAGAAGCTGCCGACGTGTTGGAAGTGATCACGGCAATATGCCGTCTCAACGGGGTGACGATGGCTGAAGTTGCGGCATGCGGCGAAAAAAAACGGCAGCGACGCGGCGGTTTTGAGGAAGGATATATTTTGGAATTGTGAAACGCCGAATCTCCCGAAAAAGGAAAAAGTGACAAACCGTCATTATTTTATTGACAAAAAAATCCAAAATTGTTATGATCCTTTTTGTATAAAAACCTATTAATTAATTATCATAAACATGGAAAAAAGAAAGTTCAAGTTGCGTTATCTTTACGAAGGTGGAGCAACGATGGGAGAGTTTTACAACGTTCCGGTTATCGGAATCGAACTCGAGAACCGCAGTCATATCAGCTCTCTTCACGGAAGCGACGAAAAAATGACCGCCGAAGACGCCCTGCAACTCGCCGAAGCCCACGGCTGCGCCCTGATCAGTCTGAAAGACTTTTCTCAGATCCGCACCCGTCAGGCCGACGTTCGCAAGATGTTCGCTCAGGCCGGAAGCCCGCTCAACATCGTACCGGAGTACATCTGGACCCAGGATCCCGACACCGGCGAAGTTGAAGCCTACTCGCTCGTCAACGGTCACATGCTTCAGCATGACAAGACCGCCGGCGTGCTGCTCAAGTACAAGTAAACTTCTTTCTCTTTCATTCTGAAAAGCGAACCGGATATAATGCCGGCTCGCTTTTTTTCTGTTTTAAATCGAAAAAACGGCGTCGGTCTCAACGGGTAATCGATTTGGCATATGCGCGTTGAGGATCAGGAAAAGACGATTGTTCCTTAAATTGGTAATTGTTCTTTTAATTCGTGTTTTTTCAGAATGTTAAATATATTTTTGTTGATTTTGGCATTTTTGTCTGATAAATTGTCTTTATAACGATCCTTATTTATTAATTATTAAATACGCACAAAATGAAAAGAAGAAAAACACATCATCTGTTTGTCATCAACGGTAAACTCAGGTATTCCGCTGCCGGCGAAACTGCGTTGAACAATCCGCTTCTGAAAGGAGTCAAAGCCTTCTTTGAACCGGATCGGCAGTCTGCCCTGATGACACTGGTTAACCGGGCGGTCTGTCAGATGAAACAATATCGCGAAACCCGTGAACACGACCATATGGTTGAAATATCTGACGATCCGTGTAACCCGTTCCCGGTGATGGCTTCTCATCTCGCGGCTTGTCCCGATCGCTGCGAAGCCGAGCAAACGCTGCGTGAGCTGTTTTTGTCTCCCGCGCATCAGCGGCTGCTTCTGACCGTGAGAAGTCAGACTCTGAAAAGGAGTTTGATCTGGTGGGGACGAAAAATCAGCCAAAGCTGGCAGGAAGCGTTCGGCGTGCAACCCTCCGTTTTTGCAAAGGAGCTGGAAGCCAAGTTGTAAAGTGTTATCGTTAACGAAGCGAAAGCGTGCCCGGGGGCACGCTTTTTTGTTTTGCTGAAGCATGTATCGCGGCCGCATACCGTGGAGCAAAGAAATGATTTGACTTCTGTTAAAAAACGATCATACTCAATCTTAATGAGAATTATTAAATTATATTATATGAAACCAGAAGAATTACTTTGCAAAGTGCTCTATTTGGACGGAACTGTCACGAATGAGCTGTTAGCGGGCAAGAAAGTTATTGCGATTGTGGTCGGCGATACTTTGATCAGTCTTAAAAACCAAATTCGGACGAATTATCAAGGGGCGGAACGGCAATGTGAACGTTTGAAATTTGCAGACGGACACTTTGGGTATCTGGCTCTGAAAGACGAATTTGATTTGTGGGTGGCGCATAAAACGGAAATTAACGGTACGATCAGAGTATTGCGGGAAAACGGCGTTAATGCCGATTATCTTCTCGACGGTACGGTCTATTGGGTTGCCGGCGGCGACAAGTTTTTCGGATATGTGGTCAACGCCTCTTCCGGATGTCATTTGATGCAGGCGAAGGGCACCCTATATGTTTCACGTGCGGCAATTACAATTTGAATGCCTATGGATATTATTAAATTTGAAAAGTTGTATACGGATATAGTTGCCCAAGGCATCGATCCGTGTGAGTTTGGCACCTGGCTTTCGGCGTATAATGCGGCCAAGCCTTATGCCAAGACAAGTTCTTCTCTGACGCCTCTTTCCCGTTTTGCCTTCCTCTATGAGGACGGCGAATGCGAGCAGTTTGACAACGATGCCGAACTGTTGGGTATAAAACTGGCCGAAACGTTGACACTCAGCATGAACATGCAAATTTGCGGTTGCAGCGTTGACGATGCGGAAGCCTTTGCCCGGGAAACGGGAGAAGCTATGCTGGAATACGAAGAGCTGATGCTGGTAACGTCGCTGTTATCGCGTATCAACGAGGTTCTTCAGGCCTGCGGCGTTGCCGAGATTCCGCTCACCCGTCCTTTTTGGTGTTTGAAAGAAGGGCAGGCGGTGCCGGTTAATCTTTGCAACGGTACCGTTTGCAAGGCAGATTGCGGCAACGGCGGCGTTTTGCTGAAGGTGGTCTGATTGTTTTCTGAACGACGAAAAAGCGCAACGGGTTTCCGTTGCGCTTTTTGTCTGAGTGAAAGGAATGCACAAATAATAAAAAACGTCGTTCCCGGATCGGAACGACGTTTTGAAAATTTTACCGGTTTCAGTCGGTCACGATCGCCTGAATACTGTTTTTCTCGCTGTGGGCATACGATTTGAATTTTGCCGTCACGGTGTGGGAAAAAAGGTATTCGCCGTAGCTTCCGTGCTGATCTTCTTGATGGGACAATGCCTTAAGGCTGCCGTCGTCTTTGATTTCGGCGTATTTGATACAGGGAAATTCGATGATGGCAAAACCGTCGTTGTAAAAGGCTTCGACATGCTGAAAAACCGTGGTGACGGTCCCGAAATTATAAGTCACCGTGTAAGGGCGTTCATAATACAGGGCGTCCACATATTTGTTACGTGCCACCGTCTGAACATGGGTTGCCCCGTCATCAAAACCACCGCCTTCGCGAATCAGCGTCTTACCGTTAATTCTGACGGATGTCAGCGGCTGCATTGTCATTATTCCGTACATCAAAACTTCAAAAGTCAGGGTTTCCTGCTTTCCGCTGTTAAACGTTTGCCTGACTTTCAGCCAAGAGGTGTAGGAAGCGTGATTGCCCTGGTTGGACAGGTTTTTGATGCCCGAACCGACGAGAGCGCTTTTAACCACAAAGTCCTCGTTTTCGCTGCCGGCGCGCCGTTTCAGAATCACGGTTGCAGTGGCCTGGTAATCTTTGCCGTTAAAACAAACCGAAATCGAGTGGCGAAACAGCTTGCGCATAAAGACGCTGCCGTTTTCGGTTTCGCTTTTGAGATCGCTCACTGTATAGCCATGATCGCGGATCTGCGGACTGAAGCGGAGATGCGCCATTTGGCCGGAAGTTTTGCCGTCGTTGTAAAACGCCGACTGGAAAGGCATGCGGTATTCGAGCGTAAAATTCCGGTAGCGTTGGCGGTAAATCATCAGAGAATCGGTAATCGTGACATTTCTTTCGCGGCGGCTTTGCACGGCCTGATAATCAAGAGCCGATTGCGGAGTGCCGATGATAAAGTCATTGACCGTTACTTCGGTGTTTACGTTTTCGAGCGCTGCCTGAAGAGAAGTTTCGGTTCTGCGGATCGTTGCGGCTTCTGCCCATGAGCGGTAAGAAAAAACGGTTTGTGCTGTTGCCGACGAATCGATTTGCAAAGATTCCTGATCCCATCCGGTGCGGAAGTAGCTGTAATCGGGAAGCCCGGCGGGCGGAAAGTCCCAGTAGCCGTCGTCATCATGCGAACATGAAGCCGTCAGCAGCGCTGCCATGCAAAACAGAGCGGCCTGCCAGTAATTTTTTGTTCTCATATAAGTCGAATTTTTAGTTATTACTCGGTTTGCGGTAAAATTTTCTCCAATTGAAAATAATAAGCGTTGCTGATAATCGGACAGAATAATTTTTTACCTGTCCTGTATTATAACGGATTTACTTTTTTTGTCAAACGTATTTGTTTTTGGTCTAAAATGGGCGGCGAGCAAAAAAATACCGTTCCTGTGCAGGAACGGTATCTTTTCAGCAAGTCAGAGTTTATTTTCTGACGACAACACTGGTTACAACTTCTCCTTCGGGACGCAGTTGATCAAACTCGGCAATGATATGATGCTTGAAGATATATACGTCATATTTTCCTTGTTCATCCTGCGAAGAGTTGTTGAAGCTAAACGTCGTTTGATCGGTTATTTTTCCGTATTTGAAAGTTGGAAATTCAAACGTGGAAATACCGTCGTCGTATGTTGCCACATCGTGAACAAGAGTGATATTTACCGAAAAATAATTGTAACTTACGGTATATATCTGTTCCGAAACATACGAGGTGACAAACTGATCTTCCTCTTGGCGACTGTAGGTTTTTCCGTCACTGATTGTCCCATGAAGCATTTTCAGGTCATTTTTGTAACCCGAAATGGTAAGTTCATTTAACGTTTCGCTCATTACATAGGCATTCAATGTCAGGTCGTAACGCTTTTCTTCAACGCGGCCGTCGGACCAAGTCTGTTCGACAATCAACATTGAGAGAACGGCGTTATTTACCACGCTGGCACCGTCAGAAATTAAACGACTTTTGACAATATACGGCATGTTTGCGGGACCGATCATACGCAGTAAAGTAATGTTTGCTGCAACTTCGTAAACCTTCCCGTTAAAGGTAACTTCGATTATATGCCGATAAAGCTTTCTTGCATATACATAATCGCCGTCATTTAACGTTTCGAGGTCAGTGAAACTTCCGCCTTTGTCAACGATATTCTCATACCGATGGTAGGGCATCGTCTGATTAGTCACGCCGTCATCATAAACCGGCACCTGATAAACAAGCTCATAGTTAAATGAGAAATTGTCAAATGCCACCTGATAAACTAAAACCGAATCGATGACCGTCACAAAACCGTCTTCGCGAACATCGCCTTCTTTATAGCTGATGCTGGTCTGCGGTTTTCCTGTTTTCCAGTTTTCGACTTCGATTTCTTCGTTCACCGTATTAAGAGTGTTGCAGAGAGTAACGGAGACTTTGTTCTCGAAAGCGGCGCGGGTTTGTCCCTTGA
>OFGL01000034.1_pt1 | contig 135805 bp, 127 predicted proteins | sample 1521801 | NCBI WGS metagenome assembly OFGL01 (sample SAMEA3504085, study PRJEB24116) | mouse gut metagenome | biome: mouse gut; feature: mouse-associated habitat; material: faeces | place: Denmark | collected 2011 | reverse complement strand
GCGGCGCTGTTTATAATAACAAGAAATCGGTGATCGGCAATATCAGCGGTGACTTTGCGGGTAATTACGTTCAGTCGGCATCTGCGGCGGCTTATGGCGGTGCTGTTTATAACGACAATTATGCGACGATAGACAGCATTAACGGCAATTTTGTTAATAATTCGGTAAGCGGTTCGGGCGAGGGGTATCGTTATGGCGGTGCTGTTGCAAACTCCGACAATTCGACCATCGGAAACCTCATCGGCGATTTTATCAATAATTCGGCTGTCAGTTCAGGTGGGGGCAACAGTTACGGCGGTGCAATCTCCAACAATATATACCAAGACGGTGTGGCTGTTATCGAAAATATCAGCGGCAATTTTATCGGCAACTATGCCCTGTCCTCTGATTCTTCTTCCTCGGCTCAGGGGGGTGCTATTTACAATGAAAGCAATATCAAAAACATTGTCAATTCCACATTTGTTGACAACTATGTGAAAGGGGATGACAATTCCAACGGCGGCGCCATTTATTCGCGTGCCGATTTGCTGATTACCGCAAATGACGGAAATTCACTCTTTTCCGGCAACAAAGTTAACGGAAAATCAAATGCTGTTTATATGAGCGGAACAGAAGACGCGGTAATCAATTTGTCCCTGAATGTACAGAACAAAGGCGTTATTACCGTTGATGATGCGATCGACGGCAGCCATTATGATTTGAGCATTTCCGGTGACGGTACCGGCGTTGTTAAAATTAATAATAGGGTTGATCATGTAAACACCCTCAATCTGTCTTCCAGTTCAATCACCCACTTGGGTATCAACGGTACTATCCATGCGGCCGCTATGAATGCCGAAAGCGGAAGTGTGGTCGTCCGCTCTCAGTCGGCAAATGTTTCGCCGATCATCACGGTAGACGTTGAGGTTGATAAGGCGTCCAATAAAGTCAACACCGGAACCATCCATATATCGGAAGACGTCAGCGGCAAATATCGCGTTTTGGTCAATTCGCTGAACCCGGACGTTTTGGACAACAAAGATGACGCGATTGTACCGTTCCTGTTTGCGCCGGAAGACGATGAAGAAACATCCTCATCTTTCAGCGTCGCGCGGGTTGTAGGCAGTCCTTACATGTGGGACGGTGCGGTCAATGCGAAAGGTGAAGAAGAAGGTTCGACCTGGTATCTGAACCTGACGGATATTCTGAATCCGGATTATAAACCGTCTGATCCCTCTGAACCGTCGAAACCGGTCATTCGTCCGCTTGCACCGGAAGTTATTGCCGGCGAAGGTTTGCATGAAGCGGCGATTGAACAGACCCGCAGCGTTGTTCGCAATGTCGGCAACAAGGTTGCCGCCGGTCGCGAATATTGTCCGAATTGCGGCGTTTACACGGCAGAGTGGAACGGCGAGAAGTTGCGCAACGTCTGGGCGTTGGCTCAGGGAGAGAGCGCGACGATAGACAAACCGGTTAAGGCGGATGCCGACATTTGGGGCTTGGAGGCCGGATTTGACCTTCAGAACGACGTCAACAATACCTTTGGTGTTTTTGTCTCTTATCGCAAAGGCGATTACGATCTGAACGGCCAAGGCGACAAGGTTCGCTCCGACATCGGTTCCGAGATTGATATCAACAGTTATCTCGCCGGTTTGTACTACCGCTATGACAAAAATATGAACTGGTTGTTTGCAGCCGTTTACGGCGGCGTTCAGGAGGCGGATGCCAAGACGGACGACGGCCTGGCGAAGTTTGACACCGACGGTACGGAGTTTGGTGCCCATATGGAAGCCGGTCATACGTTTGCTCTGTCCGACACTTTGACGTTAGATCCGAGCCTCGGTTTGTATTATACGCAGATTAACTTTGATGATGCCAAGGATAATCTGGGTAAAACATACCGCTGGAAAGACATCAAACATCTTGAAGCCGAACTTGGGGTTAAACTCGCAAAGCAGAGCGAGAATGCAAAAGTTTATGTCAAACCGAGCGTTATCCAAACGGTCACGAGCGGAGACAGCGTAAAGATCACGGGCTTGAACAAGCTGGACACTTATGACGATGAGACGCTGGGCCGGATTGAACTCGGCGGCCGCTACGGCTTTACGGACGCTTTGTCGGCGTATGGCTGGGCGAATTATACCTTCGGCAGCGGCTACAAAGCGACAGCGGGCGGTTTGGGCCTTGCCTATACATGGTAGTTCAATTCGAACACGAAAAAACACCCCCGGCAACCGGGGGTGTTTTTTTGTTGGAAAACATGTCATTTCTGCGGCGCGATTTCTTCTTCCGTTTCAATACCGAAACTGTCGTCCACCCAAATGCTGTCGTTTGAGTTCATTTTTTGTAGAGCCGCGCTGACGGCGGCGTTTTCCGGCGCTTTGCCGGTTTCGGCAATTACTTTCAAATCTTCGGCATAATCTTGGCGGATCTTTTGATAGGTTGCGGTTTGTCCGAGCGTATCGTCAAATTTTTCGTTGCTGCGGCGCGGAAGCAGCCGTTCTTTGTCAATAGTCTCGTCATCCATCGGCCGCACCTGCAGCAAATTGACATGTACTTTTTCCGCCGGTGTCTGTTCATCGACAACCTGATATTCGGGCTTGGGAGCAGGGGTTGCCGGCGCCGCGGTCGGTGCCGCGATAACGTAATTGATATCTTCTTCCTCTTCGGTTTCGACAATTTGGGGACGAACCGGAAACGGCGGCAGCTTTTCGCGGCGGTTAAGTTCTTTTGACGGAATAAAAAATCCGGGCCGTACCGTCTTGCGGACATATTCGGCTCTTGCCGCGGTCGCGGCCATCAGGGCAAAAACAAGGCAGAGTGCAAAATTTTTCATTGTCATAACCTAATCTTAACTAATCTTACTTTACTCTAACATACATGAAAAATTTATATTTGACATCAATATTTTGCATTTGTGCATCTCTCTCTCCGGTTTGGGCGGCGGAAAACGCGGCCCCGGCGGCGGCAGACCCCTGTGCCGAATTTCGCTATAAGACCCGGCTCAATTTAACCACGTCTTACGGCAAATTGAAATATAATCTTGACTATGATCGTCGGGCGCTGACTCGTCTCGGACAACAATACGGGTTGATCGAACCCGGAATGTTTGCTTCCGGCCTTTCGTTGATCGGAATCGACTGGTCGGTCACCTTAAATACGGTAACGCGGGTAGCTGCCGACGACAGCATTTGTATTTTGCCGATGAGTCTGGACGTGTTTGTCGGATTTCAGGATCCGACCGTATATATTGACCGCGCGTTGAATCAAGAGAGCTGTTCCTATCAGTTGGTTTTGCGTCACGAACATCAACATCAGCAGGTCGCTATAGCGGCGCTTGAGTATTTTTTGCCGCGTGTCCGTGCCGAAATAAATGCCCGTCTGGGTGAAGTCGGTCCCTCTAACGTCGCTTCGTTATCTCAGACCGATGCCGCAACCGCGCGGATGAACCGGAAGTATATTGCCCTGATTGAGCCTCTGGTCGATAAATTTAAGGCGACGCTGCTGCACGAGCAGAAAAAACTTGATAACCGGCAAAATTATGAATTTGAGAGCAGTATTTGCCAAAACAAAACGCCGGTACTGAAATAAGAACAAAACCTGTCCCTTTTAAACCGCCGCCGTATCAGTGAGTATAGGAGGCTTCGATCAGTTGCGCCCGTTTTTCGTCAAGGTCATAGTTGGCTTTGACGTTGAGTTGCGGGGCAATCGCCGAAATTATTTCGCCGGCCGTCGGCACCGTGTTCCAGCCCGAAGTCGCAAAACCGAAAGTTTCTTTGGAAGCCTTGGGTTCGTCCATCATCACAAACAAAGCGTATTTCGGATGCGAAACCGGAAAAGTGGCGACAAACGACGTCATAACTTTCTTGTCGACATAATGGCCGTTGACAAGTTTGTTGGCGGTTCCGGTTTTGCCGGCAACTTCATAACCGGGAACGTTGGCGCGTTTTCCCGAGCCTTTGGTGACCACTCCGCGCAACAGTTTGCGCATCGCCGCCGAAGTTTTGGCGGAAAGAACCCGCCGACCTTCATCGGGACGGTCGGTTTTTAACAGGGTCGGCGCATGATAAATGCCGCCGTTAACCACCGCCGCAAAAGCCGAAATAATATGCAGCGGCGTTACCGAAACGCCGTATCCGTAAGACACCGTGGCGGTGGTTGCTTCGCCCCAACGGTTGGGGACGCTGGGGGTTGCTTTTTCGGTCACTTCGAAAGAACCGATCGGGTCAAACAGTCCCATGTTGCGCAGGAAGCTTTTTTGTTCCTGTTTGCCGACTTTAAGCGCAATTTGCGCCGAACCGATGTTGGAGGAGTAGATCAGGATTTCCTGCAGGTCAAGCCAACGGTTTTCGCCGCGGTAATCTTTGATGATGTTGTATTTGAGCTTGAGCGGCTTGGTGGCGTCAAAACGGTCGGAGAGTTTGACTTTTCCGCTTTCCAGTCCCAACGCGGCGTTAAAAATTTTGAACACTGAGCCGGGTTCATAAAGGCCTTTGGTGGGGAAATTGAACTGGGCGCGTTCGTCCGGCTGCATGTTAAGGTTGGGATCAAAGTCGGGCAACGACAACATGGCAATAATCTCGCCGGTGTTAACGTTCATCAAAATGGCCGAAGCGCCGATGGCATTGAATTTTTTAATGGCGGCGGCAAGCTTTTGGCGGATGGTGTCCTGAACGCCGGAGTCAATCGTCAGTTGCAGCGGAACGTCAGAACTGGTCAGCCGTTCGTCAAGTTGTTTTTCAATGCCCGAAATACCGATGTTGTCGATATTGGTTTTGCCCAGAATGTGCGAAAACAGATTTTTGTGCGGATAGACGCGTTTTTCGACGTCTTCAAAACCGAGGCCCTGGATTCCGAGAGCATAAATCTGATAACGCTGGGCCAGAGACAAATTGCGTTTGATGTAAACAAAATTGCCTTTCTTTTCCAACTGGGCCAGGATATCTTCGTACAGCATGTCGGGAATAAATTCGCTGAGTTTGGCGGCAACTTTTTCTTTGTCTTTGATTTTTCGCGGATGGGCAAACAGGTTTGCCGTCGGCAGCGACGTGGCAATGATGGTGCCGTTGCGGTCAGTGATGTCGGCGCGCGCAATCGGATTTTCGATTTTTAGCTGCGGCAATTCGCTCTCACTTCGTTCGTCCCGCGGCGTGATGCCGCTGATGCAGATGCTGAGGGTGCGCAGAGCAATGATGACATAAATCAAAATAAACGACGAGATGGCCAGCAGCATTCGGGTTTTGCAACTCGACAGCGGATCTTGTTCGATATTGTAGTTGGAAAAGGCAAAACCCCGGTTGACTTTGATTTCTTCACCCGGCAGATAAAATTTGTTTTTGTCTTTTTTTGCCCACAGTTTCATTGTTCCGATCAGTCCTGCTTAGCGCTGAGCCTTGGCCAGCCGGCGCAGTTCTTTGTTTTTGACCGCGATGTCGTTAAGGTTTTTGCGGGCCAGCATTTTGCGGCTGGGTTCATAGTCAAACGGCAGCGAGGCATAACTGATAATCTGTTCGGCTTTAACCGGCGAGAGGTCGCTGTGACGGCCGGCCAGGTTGCGCAGTCGTTCCGGATTGTTAAGGTGGCTCCATTCGGCTTTCAGAATATGAATGGTTTTAATGTCTTCGCTGATGGTACGGTTGATGCCGGCCAGTTCTTTTTCCAGATCCTGTACCCGGTTTTTCATAATGAAAGTAGCAAAAATAACGGCGGTCAATACAGTCAAGGCAGCCCATAGGCAGATAGCGGCAGATTTGGTCGTATTCATTACTCTGTCTCCTTATGACTTTTAATGGCATAACGCAGTTTGGCGGAGTGGGCGCGGGAGTTGGCGGAAATTTCCGCCTCGCCCGGCAATATAGCTTTGGAACAGAAGGAAAATTCGGCGGTTTCTCGGGGCGTCGTATCGGGCAGATAGCGGGAAACGCCGCCGGTTTTGCCGGACTTTTGTTTAAAGAAGTTTTTAACAATGCGGTCTTCCAGCGAATGAAAGGTGACCACCGCCATCCGGCCTCCCGGACGAAGGGTTTTCAAACCGTTGGCCAAACCGTTTTGCAGTTCGCCCAACTCATTGTTGACCGCGATTCTCAGAGCCTGAAAGGTACGCGTGGCCGGATCGGGTTGTCCCGGTTTTTTGAAAATGACTTTATATATGATTTCCGCGAGTTGCCGGGTTGTTTCTATCGGCTGTTGTTGCCGCGCTTCAACGATTCTGGCTGCAATTTGGCGCGATTTGCGCTCTTCGCCGAATTGATAAATCAGGTCGGCCAACTCTTTTTCGCCGTATGTATTGACGATATCTGCCGCCGACAGGCCGGAACAGGACATCCGCATGTCCAAAGCGGCGTCTTTGCTGTAAGAAAAGCCGCGCTCGGCCTGATCAATCTGCATCGAAGAAACGCCGATGTCAAAGACGATGCCGTCAACTTCTTCGGTAACCAGCGTGTCAACGGCGCCGAAACAGCCGGGACGGAAGCCGAACCGTGTGCCGTAATTCCGTTTTAATTCGGCGGCGCGGTCTGCCACGTTGGGATCTCGGTCAATTGCAATTACCCGGCAGTTTGCCGCCCGAAGCAAGGCTTCGCTGTAGCCACCGTTGCCGAAAGTGGCGTCCACGTAGGTTTCGCCGTCTTTCGGCGCCAGAGCGGACAGAACTTCGTTTAACATCACCGGAATATGTTTGGGATTATTCATCACGGCCTCCGTTCGGTCGCAATGAAGGACGGTTTTTCAAAACCTCGGCGCGGATCCGCGCTTCTTCTTTTTCCCAGTTTTGCGGATTCCAAATCTGAAACTTGCGCCCTTTGCCGACAAACACCGCGGTATCGGTGATCTCGGCATGTTTAAGCAGCTTTTCGGAAAGGCTGATTCTTCCGGTGCTGTCAAAAGTAAAACGACGGGCGTCGCCGAAAATCAGGTTGGTGAGGTCGTCTTGGGTTTGGGAGAAAAAATCGAGCGATGTTTCCATTTCGGCGGCAAGTTTTTCCAACAACTCTTCGGTGCAGCCTTCAATGCACGGAGAAGTCAGACTGCGATAACATACGATTTCGGTTGATAATTCTTTAACGATTGTGCGGTAATCTGACGGCAAAGAGACGCGTCCTTTGGCGTCTACTTTGTTGTTTATGGTGTCCATAAACAGAAATGTCTTTCTCACCGTCATCGTTGTGTTTTTTCCCCTGTTTTTTATTTTTATGGTATAACATGGGATTTTTTGGGAATCAATGGGAAAATTTAGGGATTTGTTAACTGTTCGGTCTTTGTTCTGTTGCGGGAACGTCGGGGTCGGCCGCGAGCTGTTATCAACCAAGAGTTTGCGTTTTATGACAAAAAAATAATTTTTATTTAAACATTTTTTATTATTTGCGTTTATGGGCGCATCAGGGTGTGGATAAAAGGGTTGAACGAATCTTTGAGGCACCTTTTGAGGGAGATAAAAAGAAGCTCACGGACAAAAAAGAACCCGGAAATGCTTTTTCGTCATCATTTGTCTCAACATTGGTTGCGGTTTGTTTTTGAGAAGAACTGCCAAATTTCGCTTGCTTTTATGTCGCGATAAGATTAACTTCTATTCCATGGCGGTCGGATAGCCGCGTCACGGAAGGTAAAATCCGCTGATGAGGAAAGTCCGGGCTTCATGGAAACAAGACACCGGATAACGTCCGGCTGGAGAAATCCAAGGGAAAGTACCGCAGAAAATTACCGCCGGAGTGCGCTCCGGTAAGGTTGAAAAGGCGAGGTAAGAGCTCACCGCAAAACCGGTAACGGTTTTGGCCAAGGCAAACCCTGTCTGAAGCAAGACCAAGTTAGGAGGGCTGTTCGACAGAACGGTTATAAGGAGCGTTTCCACTCTTCTCCAGAGGTAGGTCGCACTGAGCAGTTCCGGCAACGGACTGCCGAGATGAATGGCTATCAATCCAGGCCTTTGCCGCAAGGCAAAGATAGCGGGATACAGAACCCGGCTTACAGACTGCCTGTTTTTTTTTAATGTTCGTTTTGAGGAGCATATCATGCAGCAACATACGATCGGACAAGCATTTGAACTGGAAGGCATCGGCCTGCATTCGGGGCTGCCGTCCAAATTGAAGTTTAAGCCTCTTCCCGAGAACAGCGGTATCGTTTTTAAGCGCTGCGATCTGCCGTCACAGCCCGAGATACCCGCTTTGTGGTCAAATGTGGTCGATACCCGCAACTGTACCTGTCTCGGCGACGGTGATAAAAATATTGTCGGCACGATCGAACATCTGATGAGCGCTCTGTATGCGCGCGGTATCGACAACCTGCTGGTTGAAGTATCCAACCCCGAACTGCCGATTATGGACGGCAGCGCGGCGATGTTGTATGATGCTTTGATGAACATTCCGTTGAAAGAACAAAACGCGCCGCGTCGTTACCTTAAGGTCAAAAAGGAAGTTTCCTTCAGTGACGACAAAGGCAACACGGTGACCTTAAAGCCTTACGACAAAGGCCTCAAAATTGATTTCGAAATTGAATTTCCTTCCAAAATTGTCGGGCGGCAGGTTTTTTCGGGTGAGATTACGCCGGAACTTTATGCGGCGGAAATTGCGCCGTGCCGTACCTTTTGCGAAAAGTACCAGGTCGATTACCTGCAATCGCTCGGCTTGATCAAAGGCGGCAGCCTGGATAATGCCGTGGTGTTGGACGGCGAGACGGTGCTCAATCCCGGCGGCCTGCGCCATCAACACGAATGCGTCAACCACAAGGTGTTGGACGCGGTGGGCGACTTGTACACTTCCGGACATCCGATTTTGGGCCGGCTTGAGGCCAGTAAAACCGGACATTTTCACAATAATCAGATTTTAAAAGTTTTGTTTGGCGATCAGTCAAATTATGAAATGGTGTAACAGTATGAAGAAGTTTAGTTTATTGCCTTTGCTGCTTGGTTCTCTTTTGTTGTTCGGTTGCGCTTCCGACGAAGTCGACTACGAAAAGATGACAGCCGAACAACTGTATAATCAGGCGCACGACTATCTTGACGAAACCCGTTACAAAAAAGCGGCGGAAACTTTTGAAAAAGTGGAACTGGAGTATCCGTACTCCCGCTGGGCCACCGATGCCAAAATCATGGGTGCCTACGCTTATTACAAAAACGAGAACTATGACGATGCCGTCATGGCGCTGGACCGCTTTATCCGTTTTCATCCCGGCAACCCAAACATTGCCTATGCCTATTATCTGAAGGCAATGTGCTATTATGACCAAATTTCCGATGTTAACCGCGAGCAGGGCGAAACCCGTCAGGCCTTAGAAGCGTTCCGTCAGTTGGAAGCGCGCTTCCCCGACAGCGAATATGCCGCCGATGCCCGTCAGAAGATGATTTTGGCGCGCGACAATCTGGCCGGCAAAGAAATGGAAATCGGCCGTTATTATCTCAACCGCAAAAATTATCTTTCGGCTCTCAACCGTTTTTCGGCGGTGGTAAATCACTATCGGCAGACCGGTTATATTGAAGAGGCACTTTATCGCCAAACCGAAATTTATACGATTCTCGGGTTGCACGGCGAGGCGGCTGCGGCCTATCAGGTTTTGGCCTACAATTATCCGAAAGGTGCCTGGACCGCCAAAGCCGGAAAGATTGTCAAAGACGGGAAATAATAATGCTCAATTCATTGTCCATCCGCAATGTGGTGCTTATTGACAGGCTGGATCTGGAGTTCTCGGCCGGCCTGAGCATTCTCACCGGCGAAACCGGCGCCGGCAAGTCGATTCTGCTCGATTCGCTGGGGTTGGTTCTGGGCGGCCGCGCCGAAACGGCGTTGATCCGGAGCGGGGAAGACAAACTGAGCGTTACGGCATCTTTTTCATTGCCGCCTTCAGAGCATCCTCTGTATGCGCTGGCCGAACAATATGATGTGGATTTGGACGGCGAAATTGTTATTAAGCGAACCCTGGACCGCAACGGCAAAGGAAAAATATTCATTAACGATCAGCCGGTGTCGGTCAAAATTCTGAAAGAATTCGGGCGCCATTTGGTCGAAGTTCACGGACAGTTTGATAATCAGGGTCTGCTGAATCCGGCGTCGCATCGCGACATTTTGGACGGTTACGGCAAATACGGCGTTTTGAAAGATGCCGTCCGCGAAAAGTATCTTCTTTATCGTCGGGCGGTTGAAGAACGTCGGGCTTTTGAAGCAAACCTCAATCAGGCCAAAACCGATGAAGACAATTTGCGCTGCTGGGTGGACGAACTGGAAAAACTGAAACCGGTTGCGGGCGAAGAAGCGGAACTTGCCGCCCGCCGCACCGAGATGATGAATGCCGAAAAGATTCTCGAAAATCTTAATATTGCCTATGCCGGCCTTTGTCAGGGTGCCGATATCCTGTCGGCGGTACGTCGCGCCCAGGCGGCGATCGAACGCGCCAACCGTCTGGTGGACGGCCGTTACGATGCGGTTGCCGAAGCACTGGAACAGACTCTGATCAATGCCGACGAAAGCATTCGCCAGATTGAAGACGCCAGTTCGTCGATCAGTCTCAGTCAGAATGAAATCGACGATATTGAACAACGTTTGTTTGCGCTGAGGGCAGCAGCGCGCAAGCATCAGGTGACAATTGACGAATTGCCGGCGGTTCTGGAACGGATGCGACAGCAGTTAGACCGCATTGAGCTGGGGGAAGACGGTTTGAACGACTGTCTGAAAAAAGAACAGCAACGGCGTCTGGAATATATTGCCGCTGCCGAAAGCCTGAGCGAAAAACGTCGTCAGGCCGCAGCAGCTCTGGATTGGAAAGTGATGGAAGAATTGCCGCCGCTCAAGATGGAAAAAGCGCGTTTTGTGACGCAGGTGGAACGGCTGGCGGAAAACGCCTGGAACGAGAACGGAATTGACGCCGTGACCTTTACGGTTTCGACCAACCCCAACTCGCCGCAGGGACCGCTAAACAAGATTGCTTCCGGCGGCGAACTGGCCCGGTTTATGCTGGCTTTGAAAGTTAATCTGGCCGATGCCGGCGCTAACCTGACAATGATTTTTGACGAAGTGGACTCCGGCGTCGGCGGTGCCACCGCACAGGCGGTCGGCGAACGTCTGGCCCGTTTGGCGTCAACGGTGCAGGTTTTGATTGTAACGCATTCGCCGCAGGTGGCCGCATGCGGAAATCATCATTTCAAAGTGGAAAAAAAGACCGCCGATAACGTTACCACCACTTATGTTTATGAGTTGGACCAGGCAGCGCGTTTTGAAGAAATTGCGCGGATGCTGGCAGGCGAACATGTTACTGACGAAGCGCGGGCGGCGGCGCGCGTTTTGCTGACGGCATAGGCCGGGTCCTTGATCTTTTCTTCCTCTTCCTCTTCCTCTTCCTCTTCCTCTTCCTCTGGTCTTTTCTGCCAAGCTTTTTTCTCTCCCTCTCCGCCAAAGGCCGAATTAATTTTCTGCTTGCCAAAAGCGAACTTTTTCTTTAATATCAATCCTGCATCCGGGAGACCGGGTGCGGAGTGTAACGGCTCCTTATCAACGAAAAAGAACGACTCCTTATAGAGGGAGCCGGGGATATAAGGCTATATGCGCGAATAACCCGGACTGTTCGTTGATCAGTCGTTAACTCCCTCACCTTGATTTTCTCAAGGTGAGTTTTGTTTTAAACCAAAAGTAAATAAGCAAAACTGGGGAGTGTTGGTCGAAGAAAGAACTTGCCAAAAGCGAACTTTTTCTTTAATATCAACCCTGCATCCGGGAGGCCGGGTGCGGAGTGTAACGGCTCCTTTCAGTGAAAATTGAACGACTCCTGATAAGAGGGAGCCGGGGATATAAGGCTATATGCACGAATAACCCGGACTGTTCACTGATCAGTCGTTAACTCCCTCACCTTGATTTTCTCAAGGTGAGTTTTGTTTTTTTTATCATAAACAAAATGAAGGAGTTACAAAAATGATATCAAAACTTAACATGAAGCGGAAAATCGGCCGCAAATTGGGCGATTATCGCCGCAATCAGAAACTTCGCCTGGATCATGTGGCCAAACAAAGCGGGGTCCCGTGGCAGATGATCGATTCGCTGGAACTGGGTAATGACACCCAGTGGGGCGCCTATAAACTGTTGCTCGATTTTTACGACAAAGGAGTCGGTATTGAACTGACCGAGCGCGATCGCGACGGCGACAAGCCTAAAGCGATCGACGAACAGATCATAAAAAGATACCTTCGTCAGGAACCGGTCGTGCACAGCCGGGTTGACGAGGTGCCGCCGATGGAATTGTCTTAACACCGAAAGCCGTCCCGTTTTGCCCCGGGGCGGCTTTTGCATTTGCCGCTGGAAGATATCGACGGTCAAAGCGCGGTCGCAACGGTTGCTGAAGGAAAACGGACTGTGGAAAACGGGGCATAAAAATGCTTGTGAAAATTTAAAATTGCGCTATTTTAAGGACAAAGATTTTCACAATTGATTTTTATGAGGAAAAAAATGAAAGCAAGAACCAGATTTGCCCCCTCTCCGACCGGCTATATGCATATCGGAAACCTGCGCACCGCTTTGTATGAATATTTGATTGCCAAATCCGGCGGCGGCGATTTCCTGTTGCGAATTGAAGATACCGACCAGAAACGCTATGTCGAAGGTGCCACCGATATTATCTATTCCACCCTCAAAACCGTGGGAATGAATTGGGACGAAGGGCCGGACATCGGCGGAAATTACGGTCCCTACGTACAGTCGGAACGCAAACCGATTTATGCCGAATATGCCCATAAACTGGTTGAGTTGGGCGGTGCTCACTACTGCTTCTGCGCGCCTAAGGAAGAAAGCGAAGACGACGAGGCGGAAGAAAATGCGGTGCCGGCCAAGTTTCAGGACCCCTGCAAACGCCTGTCGCTCGAAGAAGCGCGGGCGCGGATTGCCGCCGGTGAACCTTTTACGGTCCGCCAGACGATTAACAAAAAAGGAAAATCGCGTTTTCATGACGAGGTGTACGGCGATATCGAAATTGATTATGACGATTTGGACGAAGGCGTGTTGCTCAAGACCGACGGTTTTCCGACCTATAACTTTGCCAACGTGATTGACGATCATCTGATGGAGATCACCCATGTGGTGCGCGGCAACGAATATATTTCTTCGACGCCGAAATATAATTTGATTTATGAAACTTTCGGCTGGACGCCGCCGGTATATGTTCATGTGCCGCAGGTGATGAAAGATGCCCAGCACAAACTCTCCAAACGCAACGGCGACGCCTCGTTTCAGGATCTGGTAGCCAAGGGATATCTGCCGGAAGCAATTTTGAACTATATTGCTTTGCTGGGTTGGAATCCCGGCGACGACCGCGAGATTTTCTCGCTTTCCGAATTGGAAAAGGCTTTTAGCGTTGAGCGACTGAACAAGTCGCCGGCGATTTTTGACATTGTCAAACTGACCTGGATGAACGGTTGCTATATTCGTGAACTGAGCGCGGAAGATTTTCATCGGCTGGCGTTGCCTTATTATCAAAAATGTCTGACCCGTTCGCTTGATCTGGCCGCTTTGAGCAAAGTTTTGCAGCCGCGGATCGAAACACTGGCCGATATTGCTGCCCAGACCGATTTCTTGGAACAATTGCCCGATTACGATTTGGCGTTGTTTGAAAACAAAAAAATGAAAACCGATCGCGACATTGCCAACAATGCGCTCAGGCTGGTGGCTGCTTTGCTGCCGCAGGTTGAACCGTGGAGTAACGAAAATCTGTTCGAACAGTTGAAAAAACTGGCTGCCGACAACGGCCTTAAAAACGGGCAGGTCCTTTATCCGGTCCGGATCGCCCTCAGCGGTCGCGAAACCACTTCCGGCGGTGCCACCGAACTTGCCGCCATTCTCGGTCGCGAAGAAAGTCTGGCACGCATCAACGTTGCGTTGCAACGTTTGGGAGAACAGGGATGAAAGAAGTCAGCGCCGGCATTATTGTCCGCAACGGAAAAATCTTTATTGCCCAGCGGCCGGAAGGAAAGCCGCTGCCCAACGTATGGGAATTTCCGGGCGGCAAGCAGGAAGCGGGCGAAACACTGCCCGAGTGTCTGAAACGGGAGCTGAAAGAAGAACTGGACGTGGATGCCGAAATCGGCGATTTTCTGATGGATACGACTTATGGCTATCAATACGGCGAATTCCGGATCAATGTCTATCGGGTGCATATTCCCGATAACGCGGAATTAAAGCTCAATGTGCATCAAAACGCGGCTTGGGTTACGCCGGCGGAAATGGAGGCTTACGAATTTCCTCCCGCCGACCGGGATATCATCCGCCGCCTGAAAATGATGAAATTGTAGGCTTGACAATCGAGTGTCACATATTTAATAATCGGGTTGAAAAATCCGATTATTAATTTTTAAATTATTAGCCATGACAAAAAACGAAATTTTAATCTTTATTCTCGGCTGGGTGGCCTTGTATGCGGCGCATGTTTTCAAAAAATATCGTATGCGGTATTTGCAGCGCCGTAAAAACAAAACTTGTTTTCCCGAGCCGGTTGAAAAAAATATGCCGGGTGCCGATAATGCAGTTGATTGGGGCTATGCCTGCAATCAGTTGTGTTTGGACTTGTACGGTGTGGATCATCCGTCGGCCTTTTTGAACAAGCCGGTCGATTTTTGGCGTGCGGAATTTATGTTCATCATTAACCGCATCACCCCCCGCGAAGCCGCGCAGCTTTTGCAAAAGCTGGAAAAAGAAGAAGCGGCTCTGTCGGTTTTGAAACGGCGGTCGGCTTCTGCCTATGCGGAAAATACCGACATGGCCAGGCAAACGATTCGCCGTTATCTGCAACCGTGTTAAAAATGTTTTGTATGCGCCCGGAGAAATTTTTCTCCGGGTTTGCTTTTTTATTTGTCAACCGGCAGCGGCGAGACGAAAAAAACAAATATTTTGCGTTACGAGTCCTGCCGGCCGAGTTTGGTTGACAAAAAAACAAAAGCCAAGTACACTGAACGGGTAAATCGATTATTAACTTAAATTTTTATACCCATGAGTGAAAACTTATTTTTAGGAATAATTGCAGCGACAGTTGCGGTTATTTTGCTCGGAATGCCTTTTTGGTTGTTTGGCAAGAAAAAAGAAACCGTTCTCGTGCCCGATCCCGTCCCCGGTGAAGAAGATCAGCCGGTAACGGCCCGGGAATTGAAAGTTGTTCGCAAAATGCTTTTGGATTTGCTTTCGGTCGATATCGTTGATGAGGGTTCTTGTGATTGTATCAAAAGCTTTATCGACACATGGAAACCGGGAACAACTTATGCTTGTATGATGCAAGAGTTCTTCGATATGGTCGAATGCAGCGACGCGCACGATCTGCCGAAGTTGAAGAGTTTGGCGGCACAACAAAAAGAAGCGCTGGAAACGATCGCGAAGATGAAGGGGCTTGATCCTCTGGTAGCGGAAAATACGCGCATTTGCCGCATCTGCAATCGGTGCCTGACCGATATTCTTGAAGAAGAAGAAATTTAATTCTTTGGCCATGAATATGAAATTGTTGATCTGCGCGGCGGTGCTGATTTTGATCCTTCTGGGATTGTTTTTCTGCCATGGGCGGAAAAACGACGCCGAAGCCATTGACGCTCAAGCCGCGAAAAGCCGTTTCCTGATTTTGGCTGCAGCCTGCAACGAAATCTGGATGTTTCTCTACCACTGCCCGCGTCCTTGTTTGGATCGGATGAATAATGTCGAAATTCAAAATGCCTTTGACGGTATTTTGCTTTCGCTTTCCCGTGAAGACGCGTTGTGCCTGTATGCATCGGTTAAGCAAAAATCGCTGCAAAACGCAGACGAACCGTATAACAGCGCCTATGCCCTGATTATGCAGGAACTGAGCCGCCGTTTCGGTTGCTGATTTCACTTACGACTCCCTTAGGCCATGCCGGCATAAGGGAGTTTTTTCGTTTTTGGAGAGTGTTTGCTTGATTTTGACGGTTGTAATAGCCAGATAACAAATAATAATTTGCAGTTGGAAAAAATGGTTTACGGATATAAAAACATATGGAAAATCGCCAGTCCGATTTTGGTGGGCATGGTTATTCAGCAATTGATCGGCGTAACCGACGTTGTTTTCCTCGGCCGGGTCGGTCAGACGGAACTCGGCGCTTCGGCAATTGCCGGGCTTTACTATATTACCGTCTATATGCTCGGGGTAGGGTTTGGCATCGGGGTGCAGATCTTGATTGCGCGTTTAAACGGCAGCGGTCACTACAAACAGATTGCACCGCTTTTTTATCAGGCTCTGGGACTGATGTCGGGTTTTGCGGTGGCGGCGGTTGCGGTTTCTTATCTTCTGACGCCCTCGGTGCTGCCGTTGTTGATCAGCTCCGAGCGGGTGTTGGCGGCCGCGCAGCAGTATCTCGGCTTTCGGGTCTGGGGATTTGTGTTTTCTTTTGCGGTTATTGTGTTTCGCGCCTTTTATGTGGGAACGGTCAATACCCGGGTACTGACCTGGAGTGCGGTGGTGATGCTGGCGATTAATGTTGTCGGCAACTATTTGTTGATTTTCGGCAAATTCGGTTTTCCGCAAATGGGTATCGGCGGTGCGGCGCTGGCGTCGGTGATTGCGGAAGCGGTTTCGGCTTTGTTTTTTGTATTTTATACCCGTTTTCGGATTGACGTCCGGCGTTACGGGCTGGATTGTTTCAGCGGCTATAACCCGCGTTTGGTCCGGCAGATTTTTTCGGTTTCGATTTGGACGACCATTCAGTTGTTTATTTCGTTTGCCACCTGGTTTTTCTTTTTTGTGGCCATTGAACATTTGGGAGAATTTGAACTGGCTTCTTCCAACGTGCTGCGCTCGATTTCGACCATGCTGTATATGGTGGTGGGCGCTCTCGGCGCCACCGCTTCGTCACTGACGGCCAACCTGATCGGCAAAAGCCAGCAAAAACAGATTGCGCCGACTTTGTATCGGATCATCCGGCTCGGTTTTGCGATAGAAGCGCTGTTATGTACGGCGCTGGCCTTTTTTCCCGAAGCGGTGATGCGGATTTATACCGACGATCCGCACTTGATTGCCGGCAGCGTCGAAGCTTATTACGTGATGCTCGGCAGCTATGTCACCATTGTTCCGGCAATCATTGTTTTTAATGTGGTGATCGGATCCGGGCGTACCCGTCAGGCGATGTATATTGAACTGGCCGCGACCGTTATTTACGTAGTCAATGTCTGGTACGTGGTGGTCTGGCTTCGTTCGTCGCTGGCATGGTGCTGGAGTACCGAATATTTTTACAATCTGATATTGCTGGTCATTTCGCTCCGATACCTGCAAAAGCGGCGTTTGATATTTTAGTTGACGGAAATACGGATTGTGAATAAATTGTCGGTAGGATAAAAAAATGGAAACAAAACTGAAATATATCGTCGACGGAACCGTTCTCAAACTGGAACTTAGCGGCGATTATCTGAAATATGACGACAATGCGGCGATCGGCGGCCTGTATGAGGCGGCAAGCCGTAAAAATACGGAAAGCGTCGAAGTGCAGGCGGCCGGGCTCGGCGAATGGGATTCGACGTTGCTGGTCATTTTGTTTCAGCTGCAAAAAATCAGCCGCAGCCGGCAGATACCGTTGCGGTTGCGGCAATTGCCGCCCGGTTTGAAACAATTGCTGGAACTGGCTTTTTCGGTTGACCGCAAACCGGTCGCCGAAAGCAATGAAACCGCCGGATTGTTGGAAAGAGTCGGCAATTGGGGGATCGCGACCGCGGAAGGCATCCGCAAAGGCGGCGGATTTTTGTGGAAAACGGTGGTTTCTTTTTGGAATTTTGTTAACGGCATGTCGGTAATGCGCCGGGTCGACTTCCTGTTTGCCCTTGAAGATTGCGGCTACAAGGCGCTGCCGATTGTGTCGCTGATCAGTTTTATGGTCGGGCTGATTCTGGCGTTTGTCGGTGCGGTTCAACTCAAGACCTTCGGTGCCGAAATTTATGTTGCCAGTTTGGTAACAATCGGCATGACGCGGATCATGGGCGCAATCATGACCGGCATTATCATGGCCGGGCGTACCGGCGCTTCCTATGCCGCCACCATCGGTACAATGCAGGTGAATGAGGAAATTGACGCCCTCAAAACAATGGGAATTGCGCCGGTCGATTTTCTGGTGTTGCCGCGGCTGATGGCGCTGGTGCTGACAATGCCGATTTTGGTGATGTGGGCCGATTTTATGGGGATGTTCGGCGGCGGCTTTGTCGGGGTGACAATGCTTGGAATTCCGTTTCAAAAATATTGGGAATTGTCGGTTAATGCGATCAGTCTCAATAATTTTCTGGTCGGCATTTTTCACGGTCTGGTTTTTGGCGTCGTCATAGCGGTCTGCGGTTGTTATTACGGCGTTTATTGCGGGCGCAATGCCGACAGCGTCGGCGTGGCCACGACCAAAGCGGTGGTTTCGGCAATTGTCTGGATGATTGTGATGACCGGAATTATTACCGTTGTTTGCGAGGTGCTGGGAATATGACGGCGGAAGTGCAAATTGCGGTTAAAAATCTCACCGTCGGATACGGTGATTTTGTGCTGCTGAAAGATATCAGCTTTAATGTCAATAAAGGGGACGTCTTCATCATCATGGGCGGCTCGGGGTGCGGCAAAAGTTCGTTGTTGCGCGTGTTGACCGGGTTGGTGCCGCCGCAGCGGGGAAATTTTTTTATTGACGGCGTTGACTTTACCAAAGCCGCGCCGCCGGTGCGCGACGAAATTATGCAGCGTTGCGGCATTTTGTATCAGAGCGGCGCTTTGTTCAGCTCGATGACGCTGGCCGAAAATATTGCCTTGCCGTTGCAACAGTATACGGACTATTCCGAGCGCGAGGTAAGTGAGTTGGTGTCGCTGAAACTGGCGTTGGTCGGTTTGGCCGGTTTTGAGGATTTTTATCCTTCGGAGATCAGCGGCGGAATGAAAAAACGTGCCGGTTTGGCGCGGGCGTTGGCGCTGGATCCTGAAATCGTTTATTTTGACGAACCGTCGGCCGGCTTGGATCCGATCAGTTCCAAATTGCTGGATGATTTGATTCTGGATATCAATCACAGTCTCGGAACCACGATTGTGATCGTGACTCACGAACTGGCGTCAATTTTTGCCGTCGGCAGCAATTCGATTTTTCTTGACGGCGAAACCAAATCCATTCAGGGTTACGGCAACCCCAACCAACTGTTGAAAAACCCGCCTAACCAAAAAGTTTATAATTTTTTAACCAGAGGTGCCAAAGAAAATGCGTAAAAAACCAAAAAGCAAATTAATCGGTTTGTTTCTCATCTGCGGAATTATTTTGTTTGTCGCCACGATCGGCATGTTTGTGGCGGACAAAGTCCGCGGTGACACCCGCAGCATGGTCGTGATGTATTTTTCGGAGTCGATAAAGGGTCTGGATGTCGGATCGCCGGTGGTTTTCAAGGGCGTGAATATCGGAAAGGTTTATAAAATCGACCTGATTACCGATATGGAAGATACCGAGTTCAGCATTCCGGTATATGTGGCGTTTAACAGTCAAAACTTTAATCCGACCCTGCCTAACGAGACCCGCCGCCAGATATTGAATGAGCTGGTGGAGAAAGGATTGCGCGCTCGGCTCAACAATCTCAATTACCTTACCGGACAGTTGATGATCGAACTTGAAATGATGCCGGCGGGAACCCCGGCGGTATACCGCAGCAGGGGAGAACGCGTCCCCGAAATTCCGACCGTGTTGTCGCCGTTGGCGGAATTGTCACAGGGATTTCAGGAAATACCGCTCAAACAAACGGTTACCAAAATGAATAAATTTCTCGATTCTCTGAATAATGAGATTGTTCCGCAGCTTGCCGGCGTTTTGCAGCAGTTTTCCAAAATTCCGCAGCAAACCCAGAACGTGCCGGAAACTTTGCGCAATTTTAACCGGGCAATGTTAAATATTTCCGGCGCCGCCAAGTCATTAAACAATTTTGCTGATTATATAGAAAGACATCCGGAATCGTTATTAAGAGGAAAAGGAAGGTATTAGTTATGAAAAATTTGATTTTGTCAGTCCTGTTGTTGTTGGTTGCCGCCTGTGTCGGAACCAGCAGCCCGTCGCGTTTTTATCAGCTCAAGGCCCTGGAAGGCGATGTTCGGCCGGTTTCGCAGCGGCGGATGGACATCGGGGTTGAGGAAGTGTTTATTCCGAGATATCTTGATCGGCCGCAGATCGTGACGATGGAAGCCGGCTCTTCGGAATTGAAAATGTCGGAGTTTTATCGTTGGGGAGAACCGTTGTCGAGTTCGTTTTCACGGGTGCTGGCCGATGACATTTCCGTTTATCTGCCCAAGTCGGTCGTCAAGTTTAAAACCCTGGTCAGCGAAAACTTTACTTATACCGTAACGGTTGAAGTCAATAAAATGGATGCCGTTTTAGGACAAAAAACAGAAATTGACGCCTGGTGGACGGTGTATAAAAACGGCCGGGTCGTTGCCCGCGAACGCAGCCGTCTGAGCGCGCCGTTAACCGAAAGCTATGAAGATCTGGCGGAGAAAGAAAGCGTCCTGATCGGTGAGTTGGCACGTGAAATTGCCGTTAAACTGGCCAAATTGTAAAGGTAAAAGAAATGAGTGCCGCTTTGGAAGAAATTTTGGCCCATTACGGAATCGGCGGTAACATCGTCGGCGAAAAAAACGGGCCGTTGCTGCGTTTGGTTGAATTTGCGCCGGCGCCCGGTACAAAAATAAAAAACGTTCTGAGCGCGCGGGAAGACATTGCCCGTGAGTTGGGCGTCTCTTCGGTTGACGTTGAAAAAGTGCCGGATTCCGGAAATATTTGGTTCGAAATACCGGACCGACAGCCGCGGACGGTTGACTTTAAAACCTTGGTTGACAGTGAGGTGTTTCAGAATTTTAAGGGAAAGCTGCCGCTTTGTCTCGGTACGGACGTTGCCGGAGACCCTGTGATTGCCGACTTGTCGAAAATGCCGCATTTGCTGGTCGCGGGCACGACCGGGTCCGGCAAGTCGGTTGGGCTCAACACCTTCATCCTGTCGCTGATTCTGGCCAAAGAAACTTCCGAACTCAAACTGGTTTTGATTGATCCCAAGCGCATTGAGTTTTCGATTTATAACGATCAACAATACATGTTGATGCCGGTGGTTACCGAAAATAAGGATGCCGCGGCGGTTTTGGCTTATCTGGTCGGTGAAATGGAACGGCGTTATCGGCAGTTGGAGGAAAGTCATTGCCGCAATATTGACGAATATCATTTGCGGGTCGGTCTGATGCCCTATATTGTTTGCATTATCGATGAATTTGCCGATTTGGTTACAGTCAGTCCCGAAGTCGAAAAATATATCCGCTTGCTGGCACAAAAAGCCCGGGCGTGCGGGATTCATCTGATTTTGGCCACCCAGCGGCCGTCGGTTGATGTGGTAACCGGTGTGTTGAAAGCGAATTTTCCTTCCCGTCTGGCTTATAAAACGGCTGCCTCGGCTGATTCCCGTACTGTTTTGGATACGACCGGCGCCGAAAAGCTGCTCGGCCGCGGCGATGCCTTGTTTTCGGATGCGGCAGGCGGATTAAAACGAATCCACGGTGCCTATGTTGCGGACAACGACATTCGTGAAATTTTGGAACCTTTCCGCGGCAAAGTCGAGGAATTGTCGTTGGAAGAATACCAGGTTCCCGAAAAAGAAAAGAAGCATCCGGCGCCGCAAAAAGAACCCGGTGTTTTCAGACGTTTGCTCAATTGGTGGAGTTCGTTGAAGGTTAGGGAACGCAAAACCCTGGTATCGGGGATTGTTTATCTGTTTTCCAAACTGACGGCAGCGCCGAAACGTCGGCGCAAGTAACGCCGCGGCGATGATAACGAATAAAAAAATCCCGGTAAAAACCGGGATTTTTTGGGAATACGGATCTATTTGCTTTCAGGTTCGGCAGCGACAGAGTCTGTCGGCGTGACGGTCGCGTTAACCGGAGACGGGGTGTCGCCGGTCAACACCGGGTTGGGTTCTTCCGGAGGTTCCGGCATTCTCATTTCTCCGGCCATCGGCGGCATGTCATGCGGCATGTCTTTCATATGCGGCATTTCTCTCATATGGCGCATTTTTCTTTTTCCCATTCTCTCCATATGATGAGCTTTGCGTTCGGCCTTGATCTTGTCAAATTCGGCTTTTTGTTCCGGTGTGAGCTGGGCTTCGAAAGCTTCGATGTTTGCCTGACGGATACGATTCATTTCGTTGCGGATTTCTTTCATTTTTTCCATCAGCTGGCGCATTTCCACCTGATCCTGTTCGCGGCGTTCCCGTATGACTTTTCTTTGGTCGCTGTTCAGTTGCAAACGGTCGGCCAACTGTGCTTCCATCATTTCCGGAGTGGGGCGGTCGCGGATCGGCATCGGTTCGTTTTCGGCGGCGTTGGCTGAAGCGCCGGTGATCAGCATGGCGGCGCAGGCAATGGTTAAAAATTTGTTTTTCATGTTTTACTCTCCTTTTAAATAACTGAGTTTTTGTTTTAAAATTTGTCTGGCGTTGAACAGGCGCGATTTAACGGTACCTGCCGGAACGCCGGTTTTTTGCGCAATTTGTTCCAGGCTCAATTCCTCAAACTCGTACAAAATAATCACTTTGCGCATTTTGGGCGGCAGTTCGTCCACGGCTTTCAGAATCAGTTTTTGCCGCATCTTGGCGTCTACGGCCTCTTCCTGAAAACCGGCAGTCGGCATTGTCTCGAGAATTTCCGGATCTCGGACTTCGGCATTGTTTTGGCTGTACTGCCTTGATTTGAAATAGTCGCGGCAGACATTGGCGGTCAGGGCGCCGATCCATTGTTTAAATTTACCTTCTTCATGATAATTATCAAGGTTACGCCAGGTTTTTATGTACACTTCCTGCTCGATGTCTTCGTTGTAAGAACCGGTAAACTTGCGGATGACGGCTCTGATCAGCCCTTTGTTTTTATTGATTATGTCTTTCATCTATCCTGCCATCAGAAGCCCGAATTCGTCCACCGGCAATCCCATGTCTTCAATCAGGGATTCCTGTTGTGCCACTGTTATTTGGCTGTCGGCTGCCGTCAACATTGCCTCGGCCCAGTATATGTTTTCGCTTTCCGGCGTCTGCAGCCCGGTGAGGCTGAGCCCGGTGGCCACCAGCAGCATGCCGAAAACGGCCGTAATGCGGCGGCGCCGTTTTTTGCGGGCGAAATAAAGCGGTTTCGCTTCCTGCAGCAGTTTTGAAATATCGTCCATTTTAACCTCCATACATCAGCTAAAACGAGAGTTTATGCAACTAGGTTCATTTATTTTTTATTTTCGGCCGGTCATCGACACAAAACTTTTGTTGATCCTGTTCAGGCTAGCTTGTCTGCAAACGATTTGCAACACAAATATCTTTGTTGTCTTTAATGAAAATTTAAATTATAATCGGCTCAGATAAAGATTAAGGAGTCGCAACATGACATTAGAACTACGCCCCAACGAATACGTTAAAATTGAAGTTCATTTCAGTTATAAGGTATTTGTGTTGCCGACACTGTTGATGTCGATCGGCATTTTGATGTTTTTGGCGGTGTGGAGCGGTGTCGGACAAGGCGAAAGATTCCGTTTTATCGGCCATATTTATTCGGTTGCCGCGATTATGATGATAATAGGCGGCCTTTTGTTTGTTCCTTACATTTATAAACGGGTCGACAACAAGCTCAAGATATATGCGGTAACCAACCAGCGGGTTTATGTTCGTCGAGGCATTATCAACATCAAAGAAAAAGATATTCCGTTAGCCAAAATTAACGACGTGCAGATCGTACAAAGCCTGGTGCAACGCCTGTTCGGTGCCGGTGATGCGATTGTTCAGGTGGGTAACGACGAAAGCAGCATGGTGATTCAGGATATCGCCCACCCGCGCGAGTTCCGCGATACCATTATTTCCGCCATTTACGAAGCGGCGGCCGAGCAGGAAGCGCGCTCGCGCCAGCAGCGGTATTATGAGCAGCAGCAGCGCCGCTTTGAACAACAGCAAAACGAATATAACGATTATTCGGGGCATGACTACAACAATTACTGAGTGCATCGGTATTTCAACGGAGAAAAGTAATGCAGGGGTTTGTTTTTCACAATCCGACCAAAATTGTTTTTGGGACCGGAAGCAGTTCGCAATTGTCGGCGCACGTCACCGCTTTGGGTCATAAGGCCTTGTTGGTCTATGGTCAACAAAGCATAAAGAAATCAGGGCTTTACGATAAAATCGTTTCTCAGCTGCAGGAAACGGGCATGGCATTCGTCGAGCACGGCGGGGTTAAATCCAATCCGTCACTGACCCATGCGCGCGAAGGAATTGCCAAAGCCCGGGCAGAAAAAGTTGATTTTGTGATTGCCGTCGGCGGCGGCAGCGTGATTGACGAAGCCAAGTCGATTGCAGCCGGTGTGGTAGCGGAAGATGACGTATGGCGTTTTTATCTCGGCGAAGCCAAAATCGAAAAAGCGTTGCCGTTGGCGACCGTGCTCACTTTGCCGGCAACCGGCTCGGAAATGAACGGCAATGCGGTGATTACCAACGACGAAACCAACGACAAGCTGGGGCTGGCCAGTCCGCATTTCTATCCGCGGGTATCAATCCTCGATCCGTCGCTGACGGTAACGGTTCCGCCCCGTTATACCGCGGCTTCGGCGGTGGATATCGTTTCGCATCTGACCGAAAGCTATTTTACCAACGACGGCGGTTGGACTCCGTTGCAGGAATATTATGTGGAAGGTTTGGTAAAAACCGTGATGGCGGCCACTCGCCGTATTTTACAAAATCCCGAAGATTTGGAAGCGCGCGCAACCCTGATGTGGAGTGCAACCCTGGGGTGGAACGGCTTAAATGTGGCCGGTGTCGGCGCTTTCTCAATGCCGTGTCATGCGTTGGAGCATCCGATCAGCGCCTTGTATGATATTGCTCACGGGGCAGGGCTGGCCTTGTTACCCCGGCCTGGCTGACGGCCAAAGCGGAAGAAAAAGCCCCTAAAATCGCCCGGTTTGCCCGCGAAATATTTGCCGTGCAAGAAGAAGAGGACCGGAAAGCCGCCGTTGCCGGCATTGCCGCGTTGAAAGACTGGTATCGCGAAATCGGCGCACCGCTTAGCTTCGGCGAAGCCGGTATTGCGGAACCGGATATTGAAGAACTGACCCGGCTGACGGTTAAAGGAGCGGCGATTCGCAAAACGCCCGGGCTGCCGGAGGACTTTGTCCGTGCTGTCTTTTCGGCTTGTCGGTAGTCTGCAATAATTGAAAAAGGCGCCTACGGCGCCTTTTTTCGTGTCATCCGAAAAAAGCGTTCGACGCGGAGAACACCCGAAAAACTCCGGCCGGGCCGGGGTATCTTTTGGGTAAACTCCTGTCTTAACGGATTAAAAACGATCTCTCCTCTTTTCGCTGTTAAATAATTTGGAGACCTGTTCCCTGATTTGTTCCTTGGTAACCGGCGAGATATCCCTTTCTCCGGGGAGAGACGAAGCTGTTTTCTCGGCAAGCGGTAACGGACCTATTATTTTGTTCGCATAATTGTCAGATGCAAGCTCTTCAAGCGACGGCATAAACGCCAGATCGGATATCAAACGCAGTTCGGTGTCGTTTAAACGATGGACGTCTATAGCGTCGGCGGCAAAAACCATATCTTTGCGCGTTTTGCGTTCCCTGATCGATTCTTCAAGCCAGGAGGGATATTGATAAAAGATACGGAAGGCTTTGTCGTCCATTAAAAAGATCAATTTGTACGGTTCGTGGGAAGAGTTGTCAAACACGGCGGCAATATCGCTGCGTTTCAGCATCTCCGGAAAGTTTTTCATAATTTTGGGATAACGGCGAATGATGTCTTCATACGGAACGTCGTGACCGCCGTTGATAACGCGTGATTTGACGCGATAATAAGACAGCAGCGGATCCGAAAGACCGATAAACACGGTGGCAATTTTAAAACCTTGTTTGCGGGCTTCGTCCATAAAACGCAGATGTACTTTGCCCGAAGATGTGGTTTCGTACACAAAACTCCTGCGGCTTTCAATATGCTTTTCCACTTCTTCATAAGTGATTTTGCCGGCGCTGAGCATATTGTCGTTCGGATTCTGATTCGGTGCGGACATATCTTTGGCAATATTGTCCAAATTGATGAACGGCGCATTTTTCATTAACGGGTCGTCTTTAATGACCTTATCGTAAAAGGTAGATTTTCCGGCGCCGTTGGGTCCGGCGATAATTACCATCCATGGACGTTTTCTTATCATTTTACTTTTCCTACGATAATCTCTTGGTGTTGTTCATCCAACGTGACGACAAATTTTTCGCCGTCTTCGGTTTCTTTAATAAAAAGCCCGTTTTCCTGATAATAGCGCGGATAACCGATTTGGTCTTTCCAAGCTTGATCATCTTTTGTTTTGGCCAGTTTTCTTTTTATATATTCCATCATTGTTTATTATTCCGTTTATTTAAAGTTATATATGCAAAATATACGGAACAACATCGGCCAGATTGTCCGAACAACCTTCTTCGCTGCCGTCGTCTTTGTCAACGATGTGATACTTTTCGTCGTTGGCGCTGTAAACCAACTGAAAAGCGTCGTTGTAACCCAGAATCACCGCTTCCGGCATATCCGGCCGGTGACGGAGGTTGTAGTCCAACAGGTCGGGAAACATGGTGCTTTCGGGATTAATTCCCAAGATAAAACAACCGTTGTTGGAAAGGCCGTTGAACTTGCGCAACAGCTTGTAAAAATCCGGCAGCGGCTGGGCAAAGCCTTCCTGTTTGAGCTTGAGTGTGCCCATCGCGATTTTAACTTCGGTAGAAGGCTTGTTGCGGCCCACTTCATCGTTTTGTTGCAAAAAATCGATCAGTTCCTGGGTGTTCATGCTGACATTGCTCCGCTGTTTTGTTGGATGTTACGCATAACGGCCTGCGAATTGGCGGCGGCTTTTTCGGCCTCGGAATTCAATCCGCGATTGTCATTTTGTTGTTGGTTTTGTTGGTCGATGATCATCATGTCGGGACTGAAACCAAGCATACAGCGAACACCCGGCTGCGGTTCAAGGCGAACCATGGTGCGCTTGGTGCTGCCGTGAATCGAGTGGGCTTTTTCGCCGCTGTTGCCGTTGGAACGTTCTAAAGCGTCGAGCAGGGTGCCGTTGCTGACAATACACATGTTTTCATAATCGTTGACGGCGGCATACGATTTTCCTTGTGCTTCAAACAGGCGGCAGTCTTTGATGTTGATGATATGATGGACGTCAATGGCCGGTTGGTTTGCCCAGTCGGGATGCCGTTCCAGTTCTTTGGACATATCGGTGAGACCGCTGGTTTCCATCTTTTTGACCAAGGCTTCGACATATTCTTTCTTGGCGCCGGGAACCTTCAGCAGCATATCTTTGAACTGCGGATTCTCTTTGGTAAAACGTTTGACGTTTTCCTGTTTGGCGCTGGTGGCGACCGGAACATCCTTGGCGGCGCGGATATCGCGGTAAGTCAGAGGATTGCCGTTTTCGTCCTTGGCCTGAAACAGTTTGGCAAACCCCATGCCTTTTTGAACGGCACAATGGTTAAACATCAGATATTTGAAGTCGTTCAGATTCATTTCCGGCAGCATCTCCGGGCGTACCCCGGCTTTGGCCAGCGCTTCGAGCATTTTGCCCTTCATCTCCGCCAGCCGCGGTTCTTCGGACATCATCTGCCAAATCGGCGAGTCTTCCAGTTTATAATCTTCTGCTTTTCCGGGATGAATTGAGTATTTGTACGGATAGTTGGCCAAATCGGCAAATTTTTCCGAATAACCGCCGAAGGGCTTTTCGACGCCGCCGTTAAAGACCATGCGGGCAATCGCGCTCTTGTCGGTTTTGGAGACCGCTGCCTCAACGCGCAGATTAAGGTGATATTGAGCGGCAAAGTCGTGCAGGGCTTTTTCTTCTTCCCGGCCGTTGGTGGCTCGAAAAGCTTCGGTCAGCATGTTGAGCTGTTGGATAATCTCTTCGTCGCTGAGACCGGGAACCGTGGCGGCGGGCGTTTTTATCTCCGGCGTTGCAAGTTTTTCTGCTTCCGCCCTGAGCGTATCTTGCTTTTCTTTCTGGAAAATCTGATTTTTGCGGGCACTGAGATTTTCACCGCGTTTTTTATGCTGCTCGTTGTCACGATGCATGGAGACGCGTTTTGAATAATCTCTGTCAAACGAAAATTTACCCATAGCTTTTACCTTTATCAGTCTATTTTCTGTCTATTATAACACAAGGTTGTCTAAAATCCAGTGAATTTTAAAAAAAAATTGCGCTGTGCTTATTTTTTGTTATAGTGAAACCGGGATTGTATAAAACGGAGATTGAAAATGAAGATATATGACGGATTTGCCGACATTGCCGATAGTTTTGACGTTCTGTTGGTCGATGCTTACGGTGTTTTTTGGGACGGGAGCGCTTTTTATGAAGGCAGCCGTGAAATTATGGAAAAAATGGTAAAATGCGGCAAACCGGTCTGTATCGTTTCCAATACAACCCAGTTGGCCGAGGCGGCGATAAATTCTTATCGCAAACGCGGTTTGGAACCGCAGCGCCATTTTACCGATATGGTAACTTCCGGTGATGCGGCGCGGGAAACTTTTGCCGCCGGCGGTCTGGATATTGACGGCAATCGCATTTTTGTTTTCGGGAATCCGCGCAAGCAGATTTTTGAACAGACGCCGTATGTGACGGTCGATGAGCCCCGGGAGGCCGATGCTTTTTATATTTCGATTCCCCAGTTGACCAATGCGCAATATGAAAAATTGCCGGCTCTGCATCAGCACTTTTATCTTTCGCGGATGAGCAGCGACGACGGTCCGGCCTGGTGGGACAGTATGGTGATTGATCCGTTCTTGCCGCAATTGCGCGCTTTGCAAAAAATGGGGCTTCCGGCAATTTGTGCCAACCCCGATTTTCGCGCTTTCGAAAAGCCGAAAAACGGTGACGTTGCATTACCTGTGGTTCGTCAGGGGTTGGTCGCGGAAGCTTATCGAAAAATGGGCGGTCGCGTGATCGAATTCGGCAAACCGCATCCCGGCATTTTCAAATATGCGTTTCGCCAACTCGGGATCGAAGCGTCGCCCAAAGTGGCGATGATCGGCGATACATACCGCACCGATATTGTCGGTGCCCTCAATGCCGGAGTGACGCCGGTATGGTGCGTCGAATGCGGCATGGCGAAATATGAAATCGAACAGGGCAAGAGTCTCGAAGAAATCAGCGGCGGCCGTCTGGAGGGCGTGCGGATGATCCGTGCTTTCGGCGGTGTCGCCAAGAGTTCCGATCTGCTCAATCGCTGTCGGGCAGCCAAATTTTCCGATTACGGCAAATTATAATGTCGTCGCATCTTTGAAAAATGCGTCGCCATGGTTATATACTCTACTGAATTACATTTGTAAAAGGAGAAAAATCATGGCTGAAACCGTAAATCATTCCGGCATTGCCACTTTTCAAACGGCCGGATTCTGGCATTTGATTGCCGGCATTATTATGATTATCCTCGGCTTATACGTTTGGTTTAACCCGGTGGCCAGTTTGCTCGGCCTGGCGCTTTATCTGGGGATTGCCTTCATTGTTGTCGGCGCCGGATATTTTCTGGCTTCGTTTTCCTACCGGTCCGGCTGGTATCTGGTGGTTGGGCTGCTGGATATTTTTGTCGGTGTTATTTTTGTCAGTAATCTCGGCGTCAGCGCCGCAACACTGCCGATCATCTTTGCCTTGTGGTGTTTGGCGGTCGGCGTGGTCCAGCTGGCGAATTCGTTTGAGCTCAGAAGGGACGGTTATGCCTGGGGCTGGACGATGGGGATCGGAATTCTCGGCATTTTGTTTGCGTTTCTGATTCTGGTTTACCCGGCGATCGGTGCCATTACCATCACCACTTTAATGGGCTTGTACATTATATTGTATGGTGCTTTTGCGATTGCCGAATATATCTATACGCCCCATCAAACCGTTACGGTTCAAGAGAATTATCGTGAAAAATAAGCTTGATGGCTTAAAAAGCAGAAACCCCGGATTGCCGGGGTTTCTGTAATTTAGTCTCAGTCTCAGTCTCTTTGCAGCATTCGAGCCATCATTTTCTGCTGCTTTTTTCCCATCGCCAACGGTTGGGGTTGGAGCTTGATTTCCGGAACGTCGGCTTGGCGGAAGTCTTCGTTGATTTGGGCCAAATCTTTGACATTTAAAAGCATTTTCATTTTGCCGATTTTAACCATTGCCAGAGTTTGCTTCTTGAGCGGTTCTTTCAACCGGCCTTCGGCAATCAATTTTTTAGCCAGCTTCTTGTCAATCGGCATATCCTTGAGAATGTAGGCATGTGCTTTTCCGTAACGCTGTCCGCTGCTGCCGCGGCGATTGTGAGTGCGCAGATTGTATATAAAGTCGCAGTATTCTTTGTTGCCGATTTTCATCGCCACGTGGCCGTAGCGGGTTGTGCCTTTTTCCCAGGCAATGACGGTGGCGTCGGGCAGCGAATGGAAATTTTCCATGTTGGTGTCAATTTCGACAAAATGTTCATTTTTCTTAAAGCCGTCAACGGCACGATAGGCAAAACGCTGGGCGTCAATCGTGATGCCTTTGGTGGCATAAACATTTTTGACGGCGCCCAGACAATAAGTCTGCTGTCCTTTTTTCGGCGCACCGGGGTTAGCTTTTTTCTTGGCAATCGACTGAATTTCTTTGCTCAGATCGCTTTGCTGAATCATCTGCAGTTCTTCGGGGGTAAAGCTGCGGCCTTCAACATCAAAATTTCCGATGAGGTTTTGATTCTGCGAAACCAGAGCTTCTGCCAACAGTTCTTCAAATTTTTCGGTTGCAGCATTACAATCGGCCGCGTTGGCTTTGTTTTGTCCCGGGGTTTCCGAAAGTTCGATCGGGTTTTGAGGGGCGTTTGTATTATCGTTGGTTCCGATCATGGTTGCCGCGGTCGAGGGACTGCCGTTGCCGATCATGGTAGATAAGAACAACGCCAGCTTAATGGAACCGTGTCTGACGGTTTTTGAGAGCCAGTCCCAGCTTTTTTTGCCTAAACGTTTCATTTTTTCTGCGGTTGTTTCCATTCAACTCACCTCATTTATGTGCTTCAATTTGTCTTCTTTTGTCTATTTTAGCATATCGATTGCGATTTGTAAACCATAATTTGTCTAAAACCATTTGTTGTAATTTGGTGATTTGACCGTAGGCGCTTTATTGATACTTGCATCATCAACAGAGAAAGCTATCCCGGAATTTTTCGTTTCGAATTAGGGGATAAACAAATCAAACATCCCCGGACGTGCGGGGGATGTTTGATATGGCAGAAACCGACAGGCCCGTCAGTTTTGCTGAGGAGCCGCCGGTGTTTCCTGGGCCGGGATCTCTTTGAAGATAACCCCCTGCAAGGCCAAAACGGCAACGAAGAAAATTATAAAGCTGCTGAAGCCGAACCAGCCCAAGACGGTAAAGACAACATATGTGGTCATGAAAGCTAACGTACTTAAGCGCATTCTGAGGTCAAAGAGAAAACTTTTGCCGAGAAATGCCGAAACCGCATAAGAACAGACGGCATAGAAAATGATGGCGATAAAAAAGCCAATTGCGACGCCGATAAAACCGAAAATGCCGACAAACAGGACACTCCAGTTAAGTATGGTTTTGAACAGGTCGGAGTAGTCTCCTTGGGGAATGTATAAAGATTCTTCAAAATTGTACATTTTGGTTTCGCGTTTGGTAACCGAGTACAAAGCACGGCGGCTGATATAAATTCCCTGTTTGAGTTCGGACGGTTCGAAATAGTCAACTTTGGTGTCCAGCACAACATTGATATTGCTGTTGACGTCGTTGTTTTCGTCGTCAAAGGCAATAGAGTAGGTCTTTACGGTGTCGGCCGGTTCCACAATGACGCCGTTTTCGATTTTAATCGGCAGAAATTCGTCGGCAACCTTTTGTGCAGCCGGTACCAAAACGTCGTTTCCTTCAATTTTAACGGTTGCGGCCAGAAAAATAGCGACAATTAGAGAAAACGGCAATAAGAACTTAATGCCCAAGCCTTCGCCGTAGCGGATGTAATCTAGTATTTTTTTCATAATTTTATTGTCCTGACTGAATGATTATAATTCCTTATTTTATATAATCTTTTTCTAAAAAAGACAACCGCTTTTATCAATTAAATTTTAAAAAGCGCCGTTGAGGCAAAAAACGTTATGCCCCGTCGGCAAAGGCAGGGCATAGCCTGGATTCGGCGCATGAGAATGTTTTAGTCTTCGCGGCCGGATTCTCCGGTCGGCTTGATCAGAACCTTAACGCGGGTGATTCTCATATTGTCAACCCCGATCACTTCGTAATGGCAATAAACGTCTTCGACTTTGTCACCGATTTTCGGCAGGCGGCCGAGCAAACCGAAGACATAGCCGCCGATCGTGCTTTCTTCGTGTTCGCACTCCGGCAGCCCCATACAGTCAAAAGCGTCTTCCACCAGCACCACACCGTCAAATTCGCAGACGGAATCATTGATTTTTTTGATCGGTTCATCCGTAATGTCATCATGTTCGTCCATGATATCTCCGACCAGTTCTTCCAAAATGTCTTCCATTGACAACAGTCCGGCGGTTCCGCCGTATTCGTCCACCACAATGGCCAAATGAATATGGCGCAGCATCATTTGGTGCAAAATTTCCGAAATCGACTTGTTTTCGGGAACAAACAAGATCTTGCGCGCCAGCTTGGTCAGAATGTCGGTGTCGTTGCCGTCGCCTTCATACTCGAGCAAATCGCGGATGTGCAGCATGCCGATGATGTGGTCTTTGTCACGTTCGCATAACGGAAAGCGGGTATGGTTGTGGGTTTTGATGAAATTCATTGCTTCGGCAAGCGTATAATCTTTGTAAAGGCATTTCATGTCCTGCCGCGGGATCATGATCTCGTGAGCGTAAATTTCCGAAAAATCAATCGCGTTTTGAATAATTTCGCCTTCGGTATCGTCAATCACGCCGCCTTTTTGCGAAGCGTCAATAATCAGTTTGATTTCTTCTTCCGAATGGGCATCGTCATTTTCATTAGACTGCTGAACCCCCATCAGGCGCAGAATCCCGGCGGTTACTTTGTCAAAAACCCAGATGAACGGCGAAAAGATGTGCTTGAAAACGTACAACGGTTTGGCAATCAGCAGCGCATAATTTTCGGTATTCTGAATAGCCAGCGACTTCGGAACCAGCTCTCCGAGCACGACGTGCAACAGGGTAATAAAGCCGAACGCGGCGCCAAAGCTGACCGAGTGCAGCAAGACGGGATTGCCGGCAAAAAAGTTGCCGAACAGGTCTTCCAGCAATTTTGAAACCGCCGGTTCGCCGATCCAGCCCAGCCCGAGCGAAGCCAGAGTAATACCGAGTTGGATGGCGCTTAAATAGGTATTGAGATTTTCGGTAATTTTAAGAGCGGTTTCGGCCCGTTTGTTACCGAAATGAGCCAGTTCTTCCAGTTTGGTGCGGCGGATTTTGACGATTGCAAATTCGGAAACAACAAAAAAAGCGTTGGCAAATACCAGCAGCAGCACCAGTACCAGATTAAATACATAAACGTATGCGGGACTCATGACAGGTTAATTTTTTGACCTCATTTTATTAAAACTTCGCCGTATGCTACAGGCAGTGCCGTCGCTTGTCAATAGGATTTAATACGAAAAAACGATTAAATCAGTTGTTTAGGGCAAAATTTCAATCGGTGTTCCGTCGGGAGTGAGGGCCCATATCTCTTCAATTTCGTCGTTGGTGACCGCAATGCAGCCGGCTGTCCAGTCTTTCAGCCGGTGAAGATTGCCGAGAAAAGGGGTGGCGTTGGGCAGACCGTGAATCATGATGTCGCCGCCGGGACTGACGCCTTTGGCCGCGGCTTGTTTACGGTCTTCGGCGTTGGGATACGAGACTCTCAGCGACAAATGAAACTTGCTGTGGGGATTGCGGCCGGAAATTCGATACAGTCCTTCGGGGGTTTTGCCGTCGCCTTCGCGTTGCTTGTGACCTTCCGGCGCAAAACCGAGGGCAATTTTGTATTCTCTCAGCACTTTGCCCTGTTTTAACAGGTAAAGTTTTCGTTCTCCTTTTTCAATTTTGATTTTATCGGCGCGTTCTTCCGTCGGTGCGGCCGCGGGAGCGCGGAGCCTGGGCAGCGCAAGCCAAAACCCGGCCGTGATAACGGTTAATGAGAGAGCGGCGGCGGTGGCTGCAATCAGTCTTCGGTTCATGTTGTTTTCTCCCTTTGGCGCAATTGTGTCGGTTTGTCCTATACAAGACGTTTTTTTGCAAAAAGTCAAGATGCGGTTTTAATGATATAATAAGGCCGCCGCAACAAAATATTGACTATTTAAAGGCGAATTGTTAGTGATAACAAAAGGCCGCGGTGCACCGGGCGGAGACCGCAAAACGGAGAAAAAAATGAGAAATGATGACGAAATGGAAGAAATGATCCGGCTGACCGAGCGGATTGATGTTATTCTCAATCAAAAACAGTTGCGTGAAGACCCTAAGCTGGAACAAAGCAAAGTCGGAGAATTGATAGACCAAAGTTGCGAAACCGTCGACCGGTTTGTTGCCGATTTCATTTATCAGGTTTTGCAAGACCGTCCGACCCCGGAAGAAGCTGACAGTCGGGTTGCCGGCTATGTGGAAGCTGTTCGTCAAACCGGCGGCAACGAAAGCGCCGGTTATCTCGAGAAAGCGCTGAAAGAGAAATTGAAAAAAGAAAGCGGAAAATCGGCCGCTCGCCGCCGTTTTGAAAAATATGTGTGGCTGGTTGTCTTATTGCTTTTCGTTGTCGGGCTGATCGGCGTTAAATTCTATTATAAATGCGACGTCAGCCACCCCCTTTTGAGTCGTCCGGGAATGGAAAATGTCATCAGGTTGGGGCAAAAAATAAAATATCATGATTCGGTGGTGTCTTCCAAAGTTCATCACCGCAAAGAAGGCCTTATGAAAACGATCTTGCTGTGGCCGCTCAGTGTTTCGGATCAGGAAAGCGGGTATTATACTCAATATATCGTTTTGCTCAGCCGGCTCGGTTATGAATTAAAGCAGGGCGGCCATGCCTGCGAAATCGGTAGTTGGGCCAAACCTCAGGATCAGGATTATAACGAGGAAGAAATCGTCCGGCTGTGGAAATTGGCGGAAATCGTCAACGAAAAAGCCGCGAAAAAACTGCGTGATTTGCCGTCGGATATTGAGCCTCAGGACATGGTTTCGCTGATTGCGGAAATTCTGGTCGAAAGCTTCCCCTGTCCGGGCACCGAATAAAAGGCGGCCCGAGAAGAAGCCCGGATCGGATGCCTTTTCAGCTTTCGGCGTCGGCCGGTTTGGCTTCCGAACGGTCCGCCTGTACCTGAGCTGCCGCTGTGTTTTGATCCGGCGCTGCGGCTTCATAATGCACCGTCTGTTGCGGAAAAGGGATGTTGATGTTCAACTCCCGAAAACGTTTGATGATTTTGTCGCGCAAATCGTCACCGATGGAAGAACGGTTGAATACGTTGGCGGTGAAACAGTTGAGCTGAAAATCGAGACTGCTGTCGCCGAGGTTGGTAAAGACCACCGACGGCGCCGGCGTCGTCAGAACATTAGGGTTGGAAGCGGCAATTTCAAGCAGCGTCTGTTTAACCTGTTCGACATTGCTGTCGTAGCCGACGCCGACCTTGACGACCACCCGGCCGGTCTTGTTGCCGTAGGTGTAGTTGATCAGGCTTTTTGACAGAATGTCCGAATTCGGGACAATGACGGTTGCTTTGTCCCAGGTTTCGATTTCGGTCGAGCGCATATTGATTCTTTTGACGATGCCTTCCTGACCGCCGATATTGACCCAGTCGCCGATTTTGATCGGTCGTTCCCACAAAATCGTCATACCTGCCGCCAGGTTGCTGACCATGTTCTGCAGCCCGAGACCGACCCCGAACGACAACGCTCCGGCAATAATGGTAATGCTGCTGAGACTGCCGCCCATGACCGCGATCGCCAGCAGTCCGGAAATAATAAAACCCAAAAAGCCGATTGACGAAACGACCGAATTGCGCAGGCCGTCGTTCATTTCGATTTTGCTGAGGTTGCCGCTGAGAAAACTGTTTTTAAGCATTTTGAAAAGCGACAGCAAAACAAAAAAGCTGATAATGCCGAGCAAAATTGAGGTGATCGAAATATGAACGCCGCCGATGTTAAAGCCGACCAAAAAGCCCTTGATGCGGGCCAGCAGCAGATCGACCGACACGCCCCAAATGCCCAGAAGAAGGATGATCCCGGCAATCCACATCACCGGCGTTAACAACAGTCCGAACCAAAATTCGCTCTTAATCAGCGTGCGCCGGCTGATCCGAAACGTCAATACCCAGAACCGAAACTGCAATATGCGATGAAACAGGCCGCGCAGCAGTTTGTCAATAATATAGAGGATACCCACCGCCACCGCGGAAATGATAAAACGGTTGATAATGTATTCGGACAGGCGGATATAACCGAACAAAGAAAAAGAGAAAGCGACGCTCATGACAAAGGTGACGGCGAGGCTGATTTTTGAAGAAGTGCTCAATTCGGCTATCGGGGTGTCGCCGTTGATGTCGGTGTCGGAGAGGGTTTTGTTGTCATAGAGGGCGGTTCGGGTGACCCATACCACGCAAAAGGCCTTAACCGCGTTGGCGAAAATCTTTAACGAATAAATGATTGAATTGTCATAGGCCATTTGGTCGGCCACGCTTTGAAAGAAAGAAACAATGCAAATGGCCGCGGCCGAAATAATCAACGCCGAACTGATCGATTTGGCGCAGCCGTCACCGACTTCAATAATCCGCCATTTGCCGTTGAACGGGGTAAAGGTAACCTTAACCGCCGCTTTGACCAGATAATAGGAAAGCACGTAAAGCGCTGCCGTATTTAACAACAATCCGAAAGCGTCGGTATTGACCAGATCATTGTTTCTGAGCCAAAATAAAAAAGCTCCGATCACGGCGGCCGGAATGGCGCCGCGGGCAATCAGCATCCATACGGCTGCTCGTACTTTTTGCGAATAGTCGGGATATTCGATGTTTTCGCGGTAACCGAACCAGTGTTTAATGTAGCGGCTGAGCAAATAAGCGGTAGCCAACGCGGCCAGCATCGCCAGAACGACCGCAAGAATGTTATTTTTGACCGTGGTTTGACGTTCGGGCGAAAGTTTCTGATACCAGTTAAGCGGCGATTTTACCAGTTCAAACAAAAACCCGGCAAAACTGGTAAGCGATTCCCAAAATTGCTGAGGATGAAAAATGGAACTTTGTTTAACCAGAATGCTGTCCAAAAGCTGCCGATTGAGTACTTTAAGAATCAGATTGTTGATGTCGTCGATTTTTGCGGACAATAAGTCAATCTGAGCAATTTGCGCTTTGTGGCCGTTGGCGGTTTTGGTAAAATCTTTGCGCTGGCGGGAAATTGTCGCCGGTTCGCTGTCGTCTTTTTCCGGTGCCGGGCCGAGGGCGTTGAGCTTTCTTTGTACCGAATCAAGTTCGGTTGCATGTTGTTGCCGTGCCTGCGACAAGGTTTCCTGAGTTTGGGTCAGCGTTTGCAAAAAAGCGGCCGTCTGTTCACGGGTGGCTTTGCCGCTGTTCAGGGTGGCGGTCATGTTGTCGAGTTGTTTGCCGGTTTTGGCAGGATCGAAGACAGCGGCAGCGTCCGGTGTTGTCTGGGCGTAAACCGATACCGACTGAAACAACAGCAAAAGCAGGATGGCAATTTTTTTCATCAGGATGTCCCCATATTATATTTTATCAGAATTTCCTCACATCGCTTCTTGTGGATATGGGGATATCAGTTATATAATCCAAGGGGAGATGCGTAAAAAATATGCGGGCGGAGTTTAAGGCTCAATTCGGATGTAAGCGCGGTCGTCAAAAGAATTGTTGCCTTTTGTCAGTCCTTTTGTTCCTTTGTTAATATTCATACAAAGGGGATCGTCGGCAAGCGCGTTTTGCAAATAAGCTTCGCTTTCTTCAAGAGTTTGAAACAGTTTCGGATATCCGTCCGAAGCCAGAACGACGCTTTTGGCTCCCGACGCGTCAATGATCTTGATTCGTTTTTTTAAGACCGGAAATCCGTCCAACACTTCCCAGGCGTATTCGGATCCGCCGAGGTTGTTTTGCAAAAGGCTCTGGTTTTTGAGCAAAGGCATAATGAATTCGCGGCCGCTGTCGCAAGCGGACAATTCTTCTGCCGTTTTTCCGAGTTCCAACTGCATTTGCAAAAACAGACAGCGGGCTTGAGTCGTGATGTCGTCAATGAGCTTGCGGTTATAAAAACAAACGTTGTCAATCATTGCCGCGCAATCTCCGACTTGCCAGATTTCTTTTCTGACACGGTTGTAAATGACAACCGATGCGCTCGGACGTTCTGCCGGCACTTCTTTCAAATGTTGATAACAACCGCGTTTTCGGTACCACTCGGCAAGATGCTGCGTTATCCTGTCGACGGCTTCGTAAACATCGAGAGAAGGGTTCAGTTGTTGCAGCGCTTCTTTTACTTTTTCGGTTGCCGCTTTTCCCGGCAACATGCCGTCATATAAAATCGGAGTCTTGGCGGTAGCGCCGTCAATCACGGCAATCAGATCCTTTGATTTGAAAATGCCGTCTTCGCACAGTTGCGGGTCCTGATTTTTTTCCTTTGATGAATTCTTCGACAATTTTCATTCTCGTTCTCCGTTGAGGCGGTTGCTCTGTTCTTATCGGTTCCCAGCATAAACTTTTTATATCGCATTGGCAACCTTTGCGATAAACCCCAAAAAAGCAGTCGCTGATGACTGCGGACGGCGGCCGAACTTTAAAATGCGAACGCCTTCCGGATTTAAACGGAAGGCGTTTGGCAAAAGTTTCTGTTTATTCATACATTCCGTTGTTGGTGTTTCTGACGTTTTCACGGTTGGCATTGTTTACTCTGGCCGCACCGTCTTTGGTGGCTTCCCAGGCGTCGCTCGACTTTTCGGAAATGGCGTTACCGGCTTTGGCAGCACCGTCTTTGGTGGCTTCCCAGGCGTCGCTCGACTTTTCGGAAATAGCGTCACCGGCTCTGGCTGCGCCGTCTTTGGTCGCTTCCCAGGCGTCGCTCGACTTTTCGGAAATGGCATTGCCGGCTTTGGCCGCACCGTCTTTGGTCGCTTCCCAGGCGTTACCGCTCACTTCTTTGGTTTTGTCCCATACCTTGGCGGCGCCTTCTTTGGTGGCGTCCCAAGCGTCGCCGGATTTTTCGGCAATGGCGTCACCGATCAGAGCGGCGCCTTCTTTGGTTTTTTCCCAAGCGCTTTTGTCTTCGCCGCGGTTTTGGCCGTTGTCATTGTTGTTGTTGCTGTCAAACGATGCGTTGTTGTTATTGTTGTTGTCTTCACGAACGGCATCGCGGTTGTTTTGGTTGTAATTATCTTCGGACATGTTTCGTTCTCCTTGTGTTGTGTTAATATTAACCCGGTTAGGATTGCGGGTGGTGGTAAGATTTAAATTTCCGTTGTCTTCACCGGCATTTGCGTTTCCGTTTTGCAAAACGTTTCCCGTCAGGCAAAAAGCTGCGGTCAACGCGGCGGCAAAGGCATATTTGTATGTTGTTTTCATAAAAACCTCCTTAAAAGATTACTTTTTCAACATAATCATTGCGGTCCTACTTTAAATAAAACTTTGATTATAAAGACTTTATCCGAAAAATAAAAAACCGGTACAGGGAATTGTAACTTTGTAAAAGCCGATTATTTAAGAGTGGTGAAACATACAAATTTTTTAATCGGGAAGAAAAATATGGTAAGCGAAAGCAATAAAATCGGACTGATTCCGGCCATTTTGATGGTTGCCGGAAATATGATGGGTTCCGGCGTCTTTATGTTGCCGGCCAACCTTGCCGGTATCGGCAGTATTGCCATCATCGGCTGGCTGATTACGGTTGTGGGCGCCATTGCGTTGGGTTTGGTGTTTGCCAAATTAACCGAAATCAACACCGCCGCCGGCGGGCCTTACGCTTATGCACGCAAGGCTTTCGGCGATTATATGGGTTATCAGACCAACCTTGTTTACTGGTTGGCAAACGTTATCGGCAATGTTGGGCTGGCGGTGGCCGGGCTCGGGTATCTGACTCCGTTTTTTCCTTCGTTGAAAGATCCGTTGGTAATGGCCTTGGCACAGATTTCGGTCATTTGGTTTTTTACTTACGCCAACATTCTCGGTCCGAAGGTGGTCGGACGGATGCAGGGGATTACGACAACCGTGGCTTTGTTTCCGATTGTCGGCGTGGCGCTGCTGGGTTGGTTTTGGTTTAGCGGCGAAACTTACATGGAAGGCTGGAATGTCACCGGGCAAAGTGACTTTACCGCTGTTGGCATGACTTTGAATTTCACGCTGTGGGCTTTTATCGGGGTCGAAAGCGCTTCGGTTTCGACGGCGGTCGTCAAAAATCCGGCGCGTAACGTGCCAATTGCGACCGTAGTCGGCGTTCTTTTGGCGGCCGTATGTTACGTTCTCAGTTCCTCGGCAATTATGGGGATTATTCCCAACAAAGAACTGATAACTTCGTCGGCGCCGTTTTCCGAGGCCGTGAGCATTGCCCTGGGCAGCACCGCCGGAAAAATCGTCGCGGTTTGTGCGGCGGTGGGTTGTTTGGGTTCACTGGCCGGATGGACACTTTTGGTCGGTCAGACGGCTCAGGCGGCAGCCAAGGACGGATTGTTTGCCAACATATTTGCGCGGGTGAACCGGCGCGGCGTACCGGCGGCCGGGTTGGCCATCGTGGCGGCGATCATGACGCTGCAGGTTTTGGCAACGATGTCTCCGACCGCCTCCGAACAGTTTGGCAAAATTGCCTCGATTGCCGTTATTATGACGTTGTTGCCGTATATTTATTCCTGTGTGGCGATCAAAATTCTCGGCCATGAGAAAATGTCGGACAGTCAGGGATTGTTCTATACGATTGTCGGTCTGATCGGCGCCCTGTACAGTATGGCGGCAATGATCGGTTCGGACAGCGGACAAACGCGTTGGGCGCTGATTTTTGTTATCTCGACGATTATTTTCTACGAACTTTCGGTCAATCGCAAACTGGAAATCAAGGATACGGGGATCAAGCCCGGAGGCTGCTGTGTTCCGGTCTGGGTACGTTATATGACCCTGGCGATTACGATTGCGGCATTGATTGCCATGTTTTGGGTTTCGTTGGGCGAATACAGCTCGAAGCGACTCAACGATTATATCAACACTTCTACGGTTTCCAGCCCCGCCTGGCAAAATTAACAAGGAGAATTGAAAATGAAAGACCATAACGATCCATTGGGAATAAAAGTCCTGATAATTTACGACGGAATAAACGATAATACCGCTGCTGCGCGGACGGTGCGCGGAATTAAGAACGAATTGGAAGCCAAAGACGTCAAAGTCGAAGTTTCCGAAAGCTGCGGCGACGCCAAGGCTATCTTGTCGACCGACCCGGCCATTCAGTGCGTGCTGTTACGGTTGAGCCGCCGCAACGACGAGGATTATCGCAATACGATCGAAGTGCTGAAAGTTTTGCGTGAGCATAACCGCGAGCTGCCTGTGTTTCTGCTGGCGGGACGGACCGACGCTTCGGAAGTTCCGACCGAGATTTTGGAAAATGTCAACGATTTTATCTGGGTTTTGGAAGATACGCCTGATTTTATCGGCGGCCGTATTTTGGCGGCGGCGGATCGATACCGCCGGTTTATTCTGCCGCCGATGTTCAGTGCGTTGGCCGATTTTTCCAAAGTGCACGAATATTCGTGGCATACGCCGGGGCATACCGGCGGTACCGGTTTTTTGCGTTCGCCGGCCGGCCGCGCCTTTTTCAACTTTTTCCGTGAACCGATTTTCCGTTCCGATCTTTCGATTTCGGTGGGGGCGTTGGGCTCTCTGCTGGATCATTCGGGACCGATCGGCGAAAGCGAACGGTACACGGCGCGGGTTTTCGGCGCCGACCGCACCTATCATGTGACGAACGGAACCTCAACTTCCAACCGGGTGGTGTTGATGGCGAGTGTAACCCGTAACCAAATTGCCCTTTGCGACCGCAATTGTCACAAGTCGGTTGAACACGCCATTACCATGTCGGGCGCCATTCCGACTTATATGGTGCCGACCCGCAACCGTTACGGCATTATCGGCCCGATTACGCCCGATCGGATGACGCCGGATGCGGTGCGTCAGGCAATTGCCGATAACCCGCTGGTGAAAGACGGCATGGATACCACGCCGGTTCATGCCATTATCACCAACTCGACCTATGACGGGCTTTGTTATAATGTCAACAAGGTCAAAGAGTTGCTCGGGCAGAGTGTCGACCGTCTTCATTTTGACGAAGCGTGGTACGGTTATGCACGTTTTAATCCGATGTATAAAGGGCGTTTTGCCATGTGTTGCGATCCCAAAGACGACGACCGTAAGGGACCGACCATGTTTGCGACTCAATCCACTCATAAATTGTTGGCGGCCTTCTCTCAGGCGTCGATGATCCATATCCGCGAAGGCCGTAACCCGATTGATCATCAGCGCTTTAACGAAGCTTTTATGATGCAGGCCTCAACTTCGCCGTTTTATCCGATTATCGCTTCCAACGACATCAGCGCGGCGATGATGGACGGTCCGGGCAGCCGGGCGCTGACCGACGTTTCGATCCGTGAGGCGGTTTCTTTCCGCCGTACGCTGGCGCGTCTGAATGCCGAATTCAGCGGTAAAAAGGACTGGTTTTTCAAAGCTTGGCAGCCGGATTTTGCAATTGACAAGGACAGCGGCAAGAAAATACCGTTTTTTGAAGTTGCGGAAGAAGATCTGGCAACCGATCCCGAATACTGGGTACTGCGTCCCAACGAGGAGTGGCACGGTTTCGGCGATGTCGAGCCGGGTTTCTGCATGTTGGATCCGATCAAGGTTTCGATTGTGACGCCGGGCGTGGGACCGGACGGCAAACTGGAAGAACAGGGCCTGCCGGCGGCCGTAGTCAGCGCTTATTTGGACAACAAGGGAATCATTGTCGAAAAAACGACCGATTTTACGATTCTGTTCCTTTTCTCGCTGGGAGTAACCAACGGCAAATGGGGAACGTTGCTTAACGCTTTGTTTGAGTTTAAAACCGACTATGACGACAATGCGCCGTTGAGTCGCGTGCTTCCCGGACTGGTAAACCAATACGGCGACACTTACCGGGATATGGGCTTAAAAGATTTGGCCGACAAGATGTTTGCGGCAATGAAAGAACTTGGAACCACCCAAGCGCTTGCTTCGGCATTTTCGGTGCTTCCGCATCCCGATATGACGCCGGTGGAAGCATATGAAAATCTGGTGCACAATAATGTGGTTTCACTGAACTTGGATGAAATTGCCGGCAAAACTCTGGCAACCGGCGTGGTTCCGTACCCGCCCGGAATTCCGTTGATGATGCCGGGTGAAAACGCCGGTCCCGCCGACGGTCCGCTGCTCGGTTATCTTAAAGCCCTGCAAAGCTTTGACCGTAGTTTCCCCGGGTTTGGGCATGACACTCACGGGGTCGAAGTTAAAGACGGGACTTACTATATTCTGTGTATCAAATCCTAAGCGAATTCAAAGCGCCGGAAGCATTTCCGGCGCTTTTCTCATCCGTCAGGCTTTTAGTTTATTTTGCAACTTTTCAAGAAAGATGCGGGCTGCCGGTGAAAAAATCTGATATTTTTTCCATACAATGTCGAGACCCGATTCCAAAGCGGGCTCAAAAGGACGAAAGCACAGGCGGGCGCTGTTTCGCGTATCGATCAGCTTGTCCAAACTTAAGACGTATCCCACTCCCTGTTCCGCCAGCAAAGCGGCATTAAAAACCAAGTTATAGGTGGCGACAATGTTCAGGGCGGCAAAATCTTTGCCGAACCAGGCGGCGAATTCGTTATGAATGGCGGTTTGCTGCAAAACCTGACGGGAACAAATCAGCGGCAGTTTGACCAGATCTTGCCGGGTTACCGCCTTTTTTTGAGTCAGCGGGCAGCTCTTGGGCATAATGGCGCCCCAAACGTCTTTAACCGGCAAAGAAAGAAAATCGTATTTTGACAAATCGGTCGGCTGAATCAAAATGCCGAAATCAAGCAGCCCTTTATCCAGTCTTTCGGTCACGTCTTCGGCGTTGCCGCTGTACAGATGACAACGTATTTGCGGATATTGCGATTGCAGTTCTTTGATCGTTTCGGCGATCAGGCGCATGCCTTCGGTTTCACCGCCGCCGATATAAATATCGCCGCCGATCGTGTCTTCGGCCGAGCGGAGTTCCGCTTTGGTCTTGCTTACCATTTCAACAATTTCTTCGGCGCGCTTTCGCAAAATCATTCCTTCGGCGGTCAGCGAAACGTTGTGACTGCCGCGAATCAGCAATTGTTGCCCCAACTCCTGTTCCAGTTCTTTGATCTGCCGGGAAAGCGTCGGCTGGGTGACGTTCAAAACGTTGGCGGCGCCGGTAATGCTTCCTTCGCGCGCAACGGCCAAAAAATAGCGCAATACTCTGAGTTCCATGCCAAAATCTCCTTTGTTGCGCTATTGTATTGTGTTGCGCCATGCCTGTCAAGCATGGCAAAATGTGCCGGATAAGCATTTGCTATTTTAAAAAGAACCGTTATATTAACTAAAAAACAAATTCGGCGGCGGTTGCGCATGCGGATAAAAAACGGAGACTAACGGTGAAAAAAGGTATAAAAATGTTTTTGTTTTTTTTAGCGGCATTAATGATCCTGGCGGGACTTGGCGGTGCCTGGGTACTGCGGGAAACGGGGGCTTCCCCTTCGGCGGAAGAACTGAGTTCGTATCAAAAACTGGCTTATTTTAAAGACGGCGAATTTCAAAGCCCGGAACCGATTCTCCATGACTTTGGGAATGTTCGCAACGGTCCGATAGACTGGCGTTTTTTCCTGACGCGTTCCCGTTTTGCCCCCGCTCGGAAGCTGCCTAAAAAGCATTTGTCACGTCAAGATTTTGGTTCGGTTTCTGCCGATTTTGCTTTTTACTGGCTGGGGCATTCTTCGGCAATCGTCGAAACCGGCGGCAAAAGAATTGTTTTTGATCCGGTGTTGGAAAATGCGGCGCCGGTGCCGTTTGTCGTTTCCCGTTACGATGAAGCGCCGCTGAGCAGAAAAGAACTGCCCAAAGTTGATTATATTGTCATTACTCACAATCATTATGATCATTTGGAACGCAAGACGGTGCAGGCGTTCGGGGAAGGGCGCTTTATCGTTCCCCTGGGAGTTGGCGCGGCTTTGCGCAGCTGGGGAATTGACGACAGCCGCATTGTTGAACTGGGCTGGGGCGACGTTTTCGAGGACGAAACCTTGCAAATAACTGCCGAGACGGCGGTTCATTATTCCGGACGCGGGTTGGGGGATCGCAATAAAACATTGTGGAATTCGTATGTGATCCGTTCCGCAGACAGCAAAATCTATTGGGCCGGAGACAGCGGTTACGGCGCTCACTTTGCGGAAATCGGCCGCAAACACGGCCCCTTTGATCTGGCGGCGATCGAAATTGACGGTTGGAACACCGGTTGGCCGAATACCCATATGTTTCCGCATCAGGTGGTGAAAGCGGCGCAGGATCTGCATGCTGCCCGGATCATTCCCGTCCATTGGGCGGTGTTTGACCTTGCTCTCCATCCCTGGCACGAGTCAATCGACATGCTGTTGGAAGAAGCGCAGAAAAATAATGTTCGGGTTCTGACGCCGATGATCGGCGAAAAGATAAATATGGACAGTATTACCTCTCCGTGGTGGCAAGAGCTGTCGGCAGAATAGAAAAATTCGTTTGCTCTTGCGGTTAAAAAGAACTAAAATACAACCCGCCGGCGGTTGGCCGGTGAAGGAATTTGAAAACAGCGGACGATCGGAAGACGGTCGCGATGAAAGGTAGGAATATGAAAAATGACGGTTTTATAAATTTAAGCAACGATTTGGCCGAATGCAAAATTTCTCTTTGGAGCGCCAACCTGATATCCTATCGTCCCAAAAATCAGGATCATGATGTTTTCTGGCTCGGAGATCTTAATAAATTTGATAATATTCACGCCATCCGGGGCGGCGTTCCCGTCTGTTGGCCCCGATTTGCGGAAGAAAAACTAAACGGCGGGCTTCCCCGTCATGGTTTTGCCCGGCTTTCCGGTTGGGCGGTCAAGAATGTGTGTGCCGGTAAAAATTCGGCGGAAGTCGAATTATCTTTGGTTCCCGACGAAAAATACCGCGTTAACGCCGTCGCAAACTTGCGGATCCGCCTTACCGATAAACTGGAATACCGCCTTGAAACAATAAATCACGGTGACGAAGTCTTTGAGTTCAGCGAAGCGCTGCATGCGTATTTTAACCTCGGTTGCCGTGACGAAGCCGAGATAAAAGGATTGTCGGGCTACCGCTACAAAAGCTCGTTGGACGGAAAAACCTATACCCTGAAGGGAAATTTGAAAATTCGGGAAGAGTTTGACGCCGCTTTTCTCAATCACCGCGGAACGGTGGAAATTATCGATCCGGTGTTAAATCGGATCATATCGGTCGAAAAAAGCGGTTCCGACACGACGGTGGTTTGGAACCCGGATAAAGATCTTGCGGAAATGAGCGAAGGCCAGTATAAAAAATTTGTTTGTGTGGAACCGGCAAACCAGGGAGACAGTTTTGTCCGTTTGCTACCGAAAGAAAAACATCAGATCGCGATGACGGTTCAAATAAAAGAATTAAAATAGCCGGGCGTCTTTCTGCCGTTCGGTCGTTTGGACGGGCCGCAGGCCGTTTGTGCAGAGAGATGAACTTCGGACGGTGCGGGATGAAATAAAAAAACAGTCCCGGAATAAAAACCGAGACTGTTTTTTGTAAAAATAACTTCTAAAAGACGGTACAGCCTTTTGGCCTTAATACCGACTGCCGACACGTACGCTGCCGCCGGCGTCAATGTCACCGGAAACGTTCCCCGAAACAGTCGAACTGCCGCCGGAATCAATGTTTCCGATTACATTTCCGTTAATATGGGCGCTGCTGCCGCAGTTAACGTCGCCCTCGACCTTTCCGACGATGCTGGTGCTTCCGTCGCAATCAACTTTGCCGGTAACGTCGCCTTCGATCGACAGGTTGCCGTGGGTGACATTTACGTTTTCCACTTTGCCGATAATCTTGATCTCAAAGTGCTTGGTGTCCTCTCCGGATTGTTCTTCTCCATCAACAAAGACCTTGCCGTCGATGATGGATAAATTGTTGCCTTTGTAGGTCTTGCCGTTGACAACGACCGTCGAGCCTCCGCTGATAACACAATTAAAATGTTTCATCTGAAGTTGTTTTTAAGTTAATAATATCTAAATGTTTTTTTACTGCAAAATTTATATCATACTGTATGATTTTTGTAAATAACATATTTTTCCTGTCTGGTTTTATGTAGAAAGCGCAAATTATTAGCCGTTTTTTTACTTTTGCCGGTTATGCTTTTTCCCTCAAAGATATGAAGGATTTCCTATGTTTCAAACGTTATTGACGGCTCTTCGTTTAATTTGGATTTCAGCCACCGACAAAGATACCAAAATCCGATTGATATTCAGCTACGTTTTCGGCGTTTCGCAAGGCGTAATTGCTTTTTTCAGTCCGTTTGCGCTTTCGGAAATGATTAAACAAATCTCGCAAAAAAATATTGAGGGAACGTTATTTTATTTTTACCTGATGATTGCTTTAGCCGTTGCCGTGATCGTTTCCCGTTTTGTATGGCGTTTCGGCTGCGAACAAATTACCCGGATTTACCGATCAATCTGTGCCGCATATATTACACTAAGATTTTCGACAAATCTTATGACTGGCATTTGCAAAACAGTGTCGGGTACTTTTCCACCGTATTAACCAACGTCTGCAAGATGATGGAAGGCTGGCTGTGGAAAATGCCTTATGATTACGTCGGCAGTCTGGTGATGGCCGTTTGTTTTTTGATTTACACATGGACGCTTTCTTTTTACCTGTTTCTGTATTTTGGAATTTCCCTTGGTTTGATGCTTTGGATCACGCGCATTTTATATAACCGCCGGATTAAATATATTGAAAATTACAGCAAAAGCTTTGTGGCTTACGGCAAAGTCTTTATTGATTTTTTATACAATATTCGCTCGGTCAAAAAAATGAACCTGCTCAATTTCGTAAACAAAAAACTGGATGAACGGGGCTCAAAGGTTTTTGCTTCGGGCATAAAAATGATGCATTACAATTCTTTTCAATACGGTTTTACCGAGATCTTTATTAACGCCTTGTTTTTGTTTCCGATCGGTTATTATGTTTTTCGGTTTATAAAAACCGGGCAGGGGGTTGAAGTCATCGTCATGATTGCAGCCATTCAGGGAAAAATCGCTGAGCTCGGCCGACAAATGATGGGGTTAATGACGGAATTGGCACGCACGGGCGCTGATTATAAAATTTTGGCAGAATATTTGGGAGACGATGCCGTCAAAACCGAGATGAAACGAAATATTCGAAAATGGCATCGGATTGAATTTACGAATACCTGTTTTGAATATGTTAAAGATGGCAGCATTTTTACGCATCAGGTGGCAGATTTCAGTATCTGCCCGGGCGACCATATTGCGGTTACCGGCAAATCGGGTGAAGGAAAAACCACCTTTTTAAACTTATTTACCAATCAATTTCATGTCACAAAAGGAAAAGTCTGTGTGGACGGTATTGATTATAAAGAGCTGCCGCCGGCCTTTTTTGACGATCATATAACTTATATATCCCAAGACGTCGAACTCTTTGACATGAGCCTGTACGACAACATTGTCATGGGCAAACGAATCTCCCCCAAAAAGCTGCAGAAAATTATCGACGGTTGTTGCTTAAACGAATTGATTGAGAGAATGAAGGGCAATCTTCATACCGACATCGGTGAGAAAGGCGTTAAGGTTTCTGCCGGGGAAAAACAGCGTATTTCATTGGCCCGCGGTCTTTTGTTAGACCGGGATGTTTTGGTTTTGGATGAGATCACCGCCAACCTGGATCCGGTTACCACTCAGCATATCTGGAATTATATTTTCTCCGAATATGCCGACAAAACGATAATTGCGGTTTCGCACGAAAAAGATTTGCTGAACCATGTAACGCGCCGACTGGATTTCAAAAAAGGTATCGGAACGGAATTTAAGTAACTGCCGCTCTCGGCCTTATCGGAGCAAGATCGGATGAAGTGCCGGCAAAATATCGGACTGCAGAAAAAAGTCCGGCTTAATTTAATGAAATATTTGATATAATAATAAAATAATCCTAACCCCCGCAGACTTTGCACGGTCTGGCACCTTGTGATTTTGCTTTGTCTTTGGTGGTTTTAATACAGTTCTTGGTACATTTTTTAGCCCATTTGCAATCGGAACTATGATAGATATATGTTTTTACATTCATTACCACCGGTTTGTCATTAGCGGCCAAAACAGGCGAAACCATAAATAAAAACATCAATAAATAAAGTATTTTTCTCAATTTTGACTCCGGATTTTCTTGTAAAGGCTTTCCCACCCTTGTTATGGTTGACACTGTCAACTTCAACAATCAAAAATCTATTATTATTTTTTAAAACATTTTAATCCACCGACTGAGGCTTCTTTAACTCATAGTTTGCAAGAGTGCTCCTAAGTTCATACCCGACAGCTCTATAACATTTATTTGACGGTACATAGTCAAAATCAGTAAATATCACGGGAGTTTTACCAATGTTCATTGCATGTTGAGCCAAGAAATGAACCAACATCTTTGCATAAGATTTTCCGCGTTCATTCACATCGGTTATAACAAGACCGGTTCTTGCATATTTTTCTGTAATCCTTATTCTGGCCAGAGCAACAATTTTATTATTTGTATCTCTCCAAACTTTATTGAGCGGATTGTTGATAAAGCTTTCCGCGTCTGAGACAATATTTTCTTCTGTACCCACATTTTCACCGGTTTCCTTGCCAAACAAAGCAATCAGTCCGGCAACCACCGAGATTTCTTCCCGGGTTATATTGTCGGCACGGCCGACGTATTCAATATCGTTGAGATTTTTGCATTGATAGGCACCTAAAATCTTTTTATTGCTGTTATCAACCTTATTGCGGGCGTTCAAAAAATTATAAAGTTCCATCTTTGACATAATTTTAAAAGGATTGTTGTTTTTAAATTCGCTGTCAACAAAATGAAATACTCCTTCATAGTCCTTAAAACTGTCAGCAGTCCAGACAATGACAGGATGTTCGGGATCACTGTTGACAATAATACAATCCCGGCCGTTTGAAAAAATTTTAGGCGTGGGGTATCTAACGATATTTTCAATAATAGAAATCATCACGTTAAAGGCTATTGCATCTTGTAAAAACAGCTCTGATTTGAATATATTGTCATCACGTTTGATTTTGTTAAACATATCCGTTCTCCTCAATTCCATGAGAGTAATTTTATAATAATTTTTTTAAAAGAAAATTTTTTGATGCCGGAAACTGACGACTTTGTAAAATCTGGCCGGAGACCTCGGGCAATTCTCGAACCCAATATAATAGAAAACGGCGAAAGATAAAATTATTTTTTTGCAATTAATGAAACGTAAGCATTCGTATTGCCGTCGGTATTTATTTCTGTGCTTTCGCTGATTTCTACGATTTCGAACTGAGTTGCCAATTTTTGCATGTCATTTGTAGAGAAAAAATAATTGATGGGATTTTCGGGAGTTTCTCTATAGGCGTTTTCCGAAATTTTCTCGCCTCTTCCAAATTTAAAATCTTTTGTGGATTTATTTTCTATAAAAACAAATCCTCCAACGGGTAAAATACGATACAAATTTTTGAATATTTCCTTGATTTTATCATCATTGAAGTAATGTAACGATAATCGTGCATATACACAGTCAAACATACTATCGGAGATTTTAGATAAGGCTTCAAATACATCCGCATGAATGGTATTCAATTCCGGAATCTCTTCTTTAAGCAATTTAATAGCCTCGGATGAAATCTCTAATGCCGTTACATCCAATCTTTTTTGTTTGAAGAAAGAGGTGTCTCGTCCACGTCCCGAACCAATTTCTAACATATGATGTATCTTATTTTTTTGTATAAAAGACCACGCTTTTCTTGCAAAAGAACTTTCTTGTTTCTTCTTATTCTGACGACCTAAGTTTTTAATATCCCAAAATTTTTCAATTTCTTCTGTTGTGTCTCTCATTTTAATCCTTATTAGTTTGAAGATGGCTGAAAATCAACCACTTAAAAATGCTATATTTGAACTCGCCCAAAGTCAAGATAAATATAAAAAACGGCGTTCTTTTGCCTGCCTTTCGTTGGTAGTCAACTTCCGTGATATTTACTGATTTTGACTATGCACCGTCAAATAAATGTTATAAAGCTGTCGGGTATGAACTTATGAGCACTCTTGCAAACTATAAATTAAAGAAACCTCAGTCCGTGGATTAAATAAAGAAGCTAAAGTAAAATATTTAATATGTTATGATTTATCTTGAAAATCGGAACTTGGTATTATAATGTGACGCAAGGAGAAAAGCCATGCCGTTAAAACAGTTTTTTATAAAAATAAATCAGACTTTATTTTCAGAAAGCATTTTAAAGCTCTTTTTTTCCTACAAAGGAAGTATAGCCCGTATTCCTTATATCACTGCCATTCTTTTACTTTGGGCAATCGAAAAACTTTGCATTATAAATTTTCTGACATTTATTTTTGTATATCTTTTTTTAATATATTGTTGGGCTGCTTTGATACAAAAGCGTTCCCGGTCATTTAACAGTACGGGAACATGGTATATTTTTACTAATTTTCTTTTTATTTATACATTATGTTTAATTTATGGCTTGGACATGTCATTTTTCCCGGCAATAAAAGGATTTGTATATCTGATAGGGAGTATTACCGTTATTGCCAATTTGATTTTGGTCATGAGACCGGCCCAAAAGGAAGTTGACAAGCAAAAAAGAAGTTTTTTAACACATTTTCCTGTAGTTTTTACGATTTTGGCCTTTGCCGGAATTTTTTTAGTGTTTGAGTTAAAAGACAGATATATGCCGGATACCAACCGGCCGGCTTTTCATTTGGGGTTATCCATAGGCGAAATATATCGCCATACGTACGGATATCCGGAGTTTTGTAAAGCACAGGGATATGAGATGGTTAATTATCCGCTCAAAGTACGAGAAAAGTTTAAGAAGGAAATAGAAATAGCTGAAAATGACCAAATGGCTTTGTTGGCAAAAGCAACAACTAAAAACTACAAGTCCATTCAAGATTTTTATACGGATGAGGATGTTTGGGGCAACCGGAAAAAGCGTCTAGAAGTTCCAGCAGATTTTTTTGAAGCATTGCGACAACGGTTAATCCTGCTTGAAATTGCCGAAGAACGGCAAATTGACAAAGAACAGGTAAAAGTAACCAAAGAAGATGAAGGGAGGGTAAGTTTGAAAGACGCCTGTAAATTTGTTGATGAGGATGCGGAATATTTTGTTTCATCAGATTGCCCTTTTAGCTATATCTTAAATTATGCCGGGAAATATTCAGATTGCGGTACATACTTTAATACTAAAAGGCAAGAATAAGTTTTAGCCTGATAACTTTCCGTTTTTTGAGAAAAGAAGTCGTGTGTAAATGAAATTTTCATTATATGACATCAATGTCACTTAATGGAAATACCTCAAAAGTTAGCTTGCGTATGTTTTTCTTGTCAAAAAAATCTTGGAAAAACTTGCTTTTAGAGAATTAACCCGATAAAATAAAACAATTCGTTTATACCAATAACTTTAAGAGATTGTTTTATGGAACAAAATTTAGAAATTCAAAAGATTGACGGCAAAAGTATGGATATTGAGGCTGCGGAAAAAGAAAAGCTGAAAGCCGTATTTCCGGAGTGTTTTGCTGAGGGGAAACTCAATATTGACAAGTTATTGAGCCTGTGCGGCGAATATATCGACAATGACTTTGAAAAATATAAGTTTGAATGGAAAGGCAAGTCTGAATGTTATCGCATTGCCGGAAAACGCTCAACCGGCACTTTAAGACCTTGCCCGGAAGAAAGTGTTGATTTTGATAAAACGAACAATCTCTATATTGAGGGTGATAACCTCGAAGTTTTGAAACTCTTATAATCAGCCTACTATCGCAAAGTCAAGATGATTTACATTGATCCGCCATATAATACCGGAAATGATTTTGTATATGAGGATGACTTTAAAGATCCGTTGGCCAAATACAAAGAAGTTACCAGTCAAACGACCAAGTCAAATCCTGAAACAATGGGGCGCTATCACACAAATTGGCTGAATATGATGTACCCGCGTTTGCGCTTGGCGGCAAACTTACTCCGTGATGACGGGGTGATTTTTATCAGTATTGACGATAATGAAGTCACTAACCTCCGCCGCTTGTGTGATGAAGTGTTCGGAGAAGAGAATTTTGTAGCACAAGTTGTTTGGCAAAAAAAATATGCTGCTACAAACGATTCAAAAGGCTTTTCTACTACACACGACTATATTGTTGTATATCAAAAGAGTAGCTCATTTAATCGCAATTTATTACCAAGAACTGAAGAACAGAATAAACCATATAAAAATGATGATAATGACGGTAAAGGATTATGGCGTTCAGATAATCTTTTAGTAAAATCTTTTTCGGAGAGTGGTGTCTATCCTATCGTAAACCCTAACACAAAAGAAGAATTTTATCCTCCAAAAGGTAGCTGTTGGCGAGCAAGTCGGGATACTATGAAACAGTGGTTGGATGAAAATAGAATTTATTTTGGAAAAGACGGAAAAGGTGCTCCACAGTTAAAAAGGTATTTAAATGAAGTTCAACAAGGACGAGTTCCTGTTACTTGGTGGACATTTGAAGAAGTCGGGCACAATGACGCCGCTAATAAAGAAGTTCAAGCTCTATTTGGAGGTAAAGCACCTTTTGATACACCAAAACCTACAACATTATTAGCACAAATGTTACGAATTGGAAGTGATAAAGATGATATCATCCTTGACTTCTTCTCCGGCTCGGCAACAACGGCTCATGCGGTTATGCAGTTAAACGCCGAAGACGGTGGTAATCGCCAGTTTATTATGGTACAACTACCGGAGGTTACAGATGAAAAGTCCGAAGCGTTCAAAGCCGGTTATAAAAATATCTGTGAAATCGGTAAAGAGCGTATTAGAAGAGCCGGTGCTAAAATCAAAGAAGAATTCTCTTCACGTCATGCTAAACTACAAAATCGTCATGCTGAACTTGTTTCAGCATCTCATGGGATCCCGAAACAAGTTCGGGATGACGGTGTTGGCGTTCGGGATGACGATAATGGTTTAGACCTTGGCTTCAAAGTCCTTAAACTTGATTCTTCCAACCTCGTCAAATGGGACGATACCCCGATAGGAAACAACGATATGGCCGATTTATTTGCCCGTATGGATTCTATGGATGAAACAATCAAAAAAGACCGCTCAGACTTGGACGTCGTTTTTGAAGTGATGTTAAAACTAGGTATTCCGCTTACTTATAGCGTGAATGAAACAACAGTCGGAAGCCGCAAAGTCTATTCAATCGGTGATGATGGCTTGGTTTTGATTTGCCTTGATAAATCCAACGGGGGGATCACGCCAGAAGACATAACCGCTATGTGCGATTTAACTCCGGCCAAAATCATCGCCGCCGAAGAAGCCTTCAAAGATGATATAGCCCTCTCTAACGCTTACTATATCAGCAAAGACAAGGGTATTGAGATTGAATTGTTGTAGGTTGTAAGTATGAAAAACGAAATAATTACAATATGTAATCCGTTAATAGGAAAACAATTATTCTATTACCGTCATGCTGAACTTGTTTCAGCATCTTATGAGATCCCGAAACAAGTTCGGGATGACGGTAGGAAAGTTCGGGATGACAGGAAAAGAATAAATTAATGAAACAAGGATATGTTTATATAATGACAAATGAAAAAAATACCTCGTTTTACATTGGTGTAACAAATGACATAATTCGGCGTGTTTATGAACATAAAAATGATTTAATTGATGGATTTACTAAACATTATCGTTTGCATAAGTTAGTTTATGTAGAACAAACAGAATTATTAACAGATGCGATTGCCCGAGAAAAACAGTTGAAAAATTGGCATAGAGATTGGAAAATAAATTTAATAAGAAAAATTAATCCTGATTTTAGGGATTTGTATGGAGATTTTGCATGAAACTAAAATTTAAAAAACAAAATTTTCAGGAAAGAGCCGTCAATGCGGTGGCGGATTTGTTTAAGGGGCAGGAAAAGGCGAATGCGACTTTTTCGATTGCGGATAATTCTGCACAGATGAACTTTTTGCAAAATGAGTTTGGTTTTGGCAATAAACTTTTATTAGATAAAGAAACGCTTGTTGCCAATTTGCAAAATGTGCAAAAAAGCCAGTCTTTGCCGCAAACAGAAGCAGATACTAGCAAAGCTCTGCCAATTTCGATTGAAATGGAGACAGGAACAGGCAAAACATACGTTTATACCAAAACCATTTTGGAACTGCACAAACGCTATGGGTTTACTAAATTCATTATTGTTGTGCCGAGTGTCGCTATTCGTGAGGGCGTAAATAAATCTTTTCAGATTACCGAGGAACATTTCAAAAATCAGTATGACAGCGTGCCTTATCGTTATTTTATCTATAATTCTGGAAAGTTGTCAGATGTGCGGGCTTTTGCCACCTCAAACAATATCGAAATTATGATTATTAACATTGACGCATTTAAAAAAGCCGAAAATATCATTAATCAGGAACAGGACAAGCTCAACGGCGAAACAGCCATGAGATATATCCAAGATACAAATCCGGTTGTGATTATTGACGAGCCGCAAAGTGTTGATAATACCCCAAAAGCCAAAGAAGCGATTGCGGCCTTAAATCCGTTATGCGTGTTAAGATATTCCGCAACACACCGCGAAAAACAAAACCTTGTCTATCGATTAACACCGGTTGACGCTTATCAAATGGGCTTGGTTAAGCAAATTTGCGTTATTTCAAACTCAATTATCAACGATTCAAACAAACCGTATATTGCCTTAAAGTCTGTTTCAGCAACTAACGGATTCACCGCAAAAATTGAAATGGATATTGAAGATAAAAGCGGTAAAGTATCCCGCAAAACAATTACGGTTAAACCTAATGATGACTTGTATGTCTTATCCGGTCATCGGCAGCTTTATGAAGAATATGTTGTGTCCGGTATTGATTGTACGTCGGGGTATGAATGTGTTGAATTCGCAAATTCAGAATGTGTAATGCTTGGCAAGGCCATCGGCAGCGTTGATGAAAATGTGATGAAGCGTGCGCAAATTTATCATACAATCAAAACTCATCTGGATAAAGAATTGCGGTTGGCAGACAAAGGAATTAAAGTCTTGTCATTATTCTTTATTGATGAAGTCAAAAAATACCGCACCGAAGACGGCGGTAAAGGAATTTACGCTGAAATGTTTGAATCCTGCTATCAGGAATTGATAAGCAAACCCAAATATGCGGTATTGAAAGAAAAATTCAATACAGATGTTGCCAAAGCGCATAATGGTTACTTCTCTCAGGATAAAAAGGCAAATATTAAAGATACCAAAGGCGATACTTTGGCAGATGATGATACCTACAATACAATTATGAAAGATAAGGAATGGCTGTTGTCGTTTGATTGTCCGCTTCGCTTTATCTTTTCCCATTCCGCCTTAAAAGAAGGTTGGGATAATCCGAACGTTTTTCAGGTTTGTACCTTGATTGATCAAAAATCTGTTTTTACCTGCCGCCAAAAGATTGGCCGCGGCTTGCGTTTGTGTGTTAACCAAGACGGCGAACGCATAGAAGACAAGGATATTAACGTTTTACACGTTGTTGCAAATGAAAGTTTTGCTGAATTTGCCGATAAGCTGCAAAGAGAAATTGAAGACGAAACCGGAATTAAATTTGGTGTGCTTGAGTTGGATATGCTGATTGGCACAACTTATGAAGAAGAAAAAGAAGTTGAAAGAACAGTAACTCATACAGAAGCTGCAGAAATTATTGAAACATTGCAAAAATCCGGTGTGATTGATGAAACCGGAACGATAACACAAGAAGTTGAAGCAGAGGTTGTTCAGAAAAAACTTGAAAATATCCCCGAGCCTTTGAAAAAAGAAGTTGTCGAAACCTTAAAAACAGAAAAATCCGTTTCTGTTGCAGCTTTAACCAACACAACCTATAAAGAAAAGGTTGTTGAACAAGTCGCGATTGACTATGAACAGGCTTCCCAAATTTTGGAAGATTTGCAAAAGACTAAGGTTATTGATAACAAAGGCAAGATTAAAGACACGATGAAAGCCCAACTTGCCGCCGGAACGCTTGATTTGGGTGAACGTTGGAGCAAGGCCGTTCAGCGTGCTGTTGTTCAAGCAATGAATAAAGCTGATAATAAGCCGATAATTCGTGACGCAAGCAAAGAAGTAACGGTAAAATTAAAGAAACAAGCTGTTTTAAGCCCAGAATTTCAGGAAATTTGGAACAGAATTAAACAAAAGACAACCTATCGTGTTCAGTTCAATTTAGAAAAACTTATTGAAAACAGTATTAAAGAGATTAAGGAAATGCCAACAATCGGAGCGGCAAGATTGGTTAGCCAAAGTGCCTCTGTAAATATTCAAAAATCCGGTGTTTCCCATACGCAACAAGGAATGGTAACCGAAGATTTGAATAGAAACTATGACGTTCTGCCGGATATTTTGCGTTTAATCTCAACCAAAACTTTGTTAAAACGTTCGACTGTCAATAAGATTATTCAGGAGAGCGGACGCTTGGCAGAGTTCTTGAAAAATCCGCAGGAATTTTATGAAAAGACTTTGGAAATTATTGAAAGAAACCGCCATAAATTGGCAATAGACGGGATTAAATATATTAAACTGGCCGGGGAAGAGTACTATATTCAAGAGATTTTTGACAGTTCGGAACTTATTGCCAACCTTGATAAAAATGCGGTTGCGGTTGAAAACAGCGTGTACGATTACGTTATTTATGACAGCGGTATTGAAAACAAGTTTGCACTTGCGTTGGATTCGGATCCTGATGTTAAAATGTTTTTCAAGATTCCAAGCCGCTTTAAGATTGAAACACCGATTGGCACATATAATCCCGATTGGGCGGTTTATCTGGAAAAGAACGGCGAACAAAAACTTTACTTTGTTTTGGAAACCAAAGGGACTGACAATTTATTCTTACTCAGAGATGAAGAAAGGTTGAAAATCCATTGCGGCGCACAACACTTCAAAGCGTTGGATGATATACGGTTTTCTGAACAACCGGTCAAAGATTGGAAAGAATTTAGGCAAACTGTTTAAGGAACTAAAATGGTAGATGTAAAAAAGATTGACGGCAAGAGTATGGATATTGAGGCAGCAGAAAAAGAAAAGTTGAAAGCCGTATTCCCCGAATGTTTTGCCGAGGGAAAGCTCAATATTGACAAGCTGTTAAGCCTTTGTGGCGAATATATTGACAACGATTTTGAAAAGTATAAATTTGAGTGGAAAGGCAAGTCTGAATGTTACCGCATTGCCGGCAAACGCTCAACCGGCACTTTAAGGCCTTGCCCTGAGGAAAGTGTTGACTTTGATAAAACGAATAACCTCTACATTGAGGGTGATAACCTTGAGGTCTTGAAACTCTTACAATCTGCCTATTATCGCAAAGTCAAAATGATATACATTGATCCACCGTATAACACTGGTAATGATTTTGTATATGAGGATGACTTTAAAGACCCGTTGGCAAAATATAAAGAAATCACAAGCCAAACAACTAAATCCAACCCCGAAACAATGGGCAGATATCATACGAACTGGCTCAATATGATGTATCCTCGTCTGCGTTTGGCAGCAAACTTACTCCGCGATGACGGGGTGATTTTTATCAGTATTGACGATAATGAAGTAACCAACCTCCGCCGCCTTTGCGATGAGGTTTTCGGGGAAGAAAATTTTGTGGCACAATTTCCATGGCGAAAAAGAACCGCAAAGTCCGATGTACCTTTTGGAGTATCACAAGATTATGAATGGGTATTATGTTATGCTAAATCATCTGATTTTGTAGCTTGTATTGAGGGGGGAACACGAAAATATTTTGAAACAGATGATTTACCAGGAAGACCGTGGAGAATTCACGATTTAACAAGCCAACGCAATGCAAGTGAGCGCCCGAACAGTTACTTTACAATGGTTAATCCCAAAACAGGAAAAGAATATCCTTGTAATCCCAATAGAACTTGGGCAGTGACTAAAGATACATTTACAGAATATTATAAACAAAATAGAATTGTATTTCCTGATGATTATAATTTCTTAAATATATCAAAACCTGCTTTTAGGTATTTTAAAGCTGATGATATGGAAAAAGCAGGAGATAAATTTGGTTTTATTCCTGTGAGCACCAAGTTACCCGATAATATAGGTATGACGCAAGAAGGAACAAAGGAAATAAGTGATTTATTTGAACAAAAAGTATTTGGTTTTCCTAAACCTTTGGATTTTATTAAATACTTTGTAAAGGTTTCTACGGCAACATCAAATATTGAACAAGATATAGTCCTCGACTTTTTCTCCGGCAGCGCCACAACGGCTCAGGCTGTGATGCAATTAAATGCAGAAGAGAAAGCCAAACGTCATGCTGAACTTGTTTCAGCATCTTATGGGATCCCGAAACAAGTTCGGGATGAAGGTTTGGGCGTTCGGGATGAAGGTGTTGATATTCGGGATGACGGTATTGGCGTTCAGAATAACGGCGTTGTTGTTCGGGATAATGGGGAAAGAACTTGGGATGATGAATTGAAAAAAGTAGGCAACCGCCAATTTATCATGGTGCAACTGCCGGAAGTCACAGATGAAAAGTCCGAAGCGTTCAAAGCGGGTTATAAAAATATCTGTGAAATCGGCAAAGAACGTATCAGAAGAGCCGGTGCTAAGATAAGAGAGGAATACTCTTCACGTCATGCTAAACTACAAAATCGTCATGCTGAACTTGTTTCAGCATCTCATGGGATCCCGAAACAAGTTCGGGATGACGGTATTGGTGTTCAGAATAACGGTGCTGACGTTCAAAGTAACGGTCTTGGCATTCAGCATGACGATAATGGTTTAGATGTTGGCTTTAAGGTTTTGAAACTGGACTCCTCAAACCTTGTTAAATGGGACGATACGCCGATAGAAAACAACGATATGGCAGATTTATTTGCCCGTATGGATGCAATGAATGAAACAATCAAAAAAGACCGCACAGACTTGGATGTTGTTTTTGAAGTGATGTTAAAACTCGGTATTCCGCTTACATACAGTATCAACCCGATCACAGTCGGAAGCCGTAAAGTTTATTCAATCGGCGACGACGGCTTGGTTTTAATTTGTTTGGATAAATCTAACGGCGGCATCACGCCTGAGGACCTAACCGCTATGTGCGACTTAACCCCTGCCAAAATTATCGCCGCCGAAGAAGCCTTTATTGACGATATCGCCCTTTCAAACGCATACTACATCAGCAAAGACAAGGGTATTGAGATTGAATTGTTATAAAATGGAAGGAAGTAGAGATGGATGAATATGTTTCCCCAGAATTCAGATTTAATATAACTGTCAACGGGACGAGATCAAACGACTTGGCATGTGTAGCTTATTCTGAGTTTGCTTCCGGAGTTGTGAAGAGAGTGCCCTTTGATGTTCAAAAAGATGATTTTGAAACAATCAGAAAGATTGTTACAAGTATAAAAAATAAACAAGATATTCAAATGGAAATTGATATCGTTGATAAAAGTAACTGTTTTTTTGAACGCGATAAACCTTTAGGGATAGTAAAAACGATTTTATCTGTACAGTTTGTTGACAAAGTCATGGTAAATTTTACAATTAACACAGAACAGACCTCAGAATGTTTTTATGTGCCAGATTTTCTTTTAGTGGATAAATTAGAAGAAATATGCCAGAAGTTAAACGAGTTATTGTAACATGAACGAACCAAGACTACATCGTTTTCCGACACCTTTTGCTGCTTATGAACAAATTCGTAGATTAGCTTGTTTTACTTATGATAAAAATTTAATTCCGGTGTTTGCGTCTGCCAACATCAAAATTTTGCCATATCAGATAGCGGCGGCGCGGTTCGCCTTGCGTTCAAATTTGATAAACGGCTGTATTTTATGCGATGAGGGAAGTTTAGGCAAAACTTATGAGGCCTTGCTTATTGTTGCACAACGTTGGTATGAGGGAAAAGATCGTATTTTAATTGTTTTGCCGCAAAATTTGATGGAACAATGGCAAAATAAGCTCTTTGATGAATTTTCACTTCCTATAACGGATTGGAAAGAAATACCCAAAAAAGAACAAGGAATTTACCTTATAACTTATGAAGAAGCTGTTAAAAACGCAGAAACATTGCAAACAATTAACTGGGATCTGGCTGTTTTTGATGAAGCAGATTTTTTGTTCAAACCGGAAAACAAAGCGGTTAAAGCTCTCAAAAATATGGTTGGCAATGCTTTTAAGGTCCTTTTAACCCCGACGCCAATCACATTAAGCATTATGGATATTTACGGTTTAATCCATTTCATTGATGAAAGCGTGTTACCGGATGCGGATGAGTTTTATAAACGTTATTTCAGAAAGCCGGAAAACTATCCCGAACTATCCTCATGGGTGTCAAAATTTGCATTCAGAACGCTTAAAAGCCAAGCAAGCCAATATGTTAATTTCACAAATCGCCTTCCGGTCGTGATAAATTACACGCCTCAAAATGAAGAAAAAAAGCTATATGAGCTAACAGAAAAATACTTATCAATTCCAAATAAAACCGCTTATCCGCAAATGGATAATTATCAGCTTTCACTACAATTTTTTCATACCTTGTCATCTTCAACGCAAGCCTTTTCTTCAATGTTAAAAGCACCGATTGAGCGAGCAACGGGAGAAGAACAAGCTGTTTTAAGAACAATGAGAGATTTGGCTGATAATATTTCAGAAACAGCTAAAATGACAGAGTTGCTGAAAGCGTTGAAAACAACATTTTCTCATCTCAAATCAAGAAGAGAAACGCAAAAAGCAATTATTTTTGTTGATAATCTGACGACGGTTTCTGTTTTGGCAGAATTGCTTGCCACAAAAGGATATAGCGTAATCAAACATACTGATGAAAATGCGCTGAAACTATTTAGGGAAGATAAAAAACTCCAAATTTTAATTTGCAATGACAGTGTTGCCAAGGGTTTGGATATTGAATATTGTCCGGTTGTTATCAACTATGATCTTCTGTATAACGCGGTGGAAATGGAACAAAGAATTTGCCGTTGTCATCGTCAAGGCCAGCAATCCGATGTTTTGGTTATCAATCTTTTAAGCAAAGAAAATTTATCAGATGTTCGTATTTTAGAGCTAATTAATAAAAGGACTTTGCAATTTGACGGTATTTTCGGTATGTCTGACGATATTGTAGGAAATTTTGACAACAGTTTAAACAATGTACTGGAAAGAAGAAGGACGATAGATAATATTATTGCCGACTTTTCAACGCATTTATCAGAAAATTGGCAAAAGAACGAGGAAATCGTAACGAACGCTGAAAGTGTATTGTTTACAACGTTTACCAAAGATATTGCCGAAAAAGTAACAATATCGCCTAAATATATTGAAGAACAGGCAGAGTTGCTGAATGCAGATTTATGGGAAGCCGTAAAATTTTATTTTCAAGAGTATTTTCCGCAATATGTGATAGACGAAGATACAAAAACAATTTCCTTGCCGGATGAATACCCTTTGCCGCACTTGTTTTACTATAACAGCGGCAGCCGCAATATTCCTTATACCGGCAAACGTATTTATGGTATGGATAAAGATTTTAAGCCCTTTGCAAATAAAATAACATTAACGTCCCCCTTATTAAAAGGTATATTTAGCGATATTGAGTGCTACGAAGAAGGTAAAATCAGACTGGCAGAAGAAGTTGAACCTTGCGAAATTACTTTTTATATAGCCGCTTTATATGCAGGTAAACGAATTTTGCGATATTTTAATGTGTTATCGGGAAAAACCGAAAGCGGACGTTTGCTAAAAGAGGAAGAGTGCCGTAAAATCTTAAATCTTCCCGTTACAAGTTTTGAAGAGAGCGGACGTAAAACACCTTATATGTTTCTATATCCTAACAAAGAAAGTGAGTTAGATTCAAGTGTCGAGAGTGAGCTTAAAAAGGCTTATCTTAAAGAAATGAACCAAACATTTGAGGAAGATATAGATATTATAAAAATCAGAGCCAATCAAGCTAAAGCAAGACTTGAGAAAAAGTTGGAAGGCTTGCGTGAACAAGTAAAATCTATAAAAGAAAATTTGAGCAAAGCAACAGATCGGTTGGCTGAATTGAAAATTAAGCGTGAGCTTAATGCGTTGGAAAAAGAGCTCAAACAAAAAGAAGAAGGCCTGTTTTTGGAACAAATGAAAATAGATGTTGATACCGAAAATCAAATTAACTCTATGCAGGGATTTGAGGGAATAACCATTAAAACCGGACGTCTATTCAGGGTCTATATAAAATAATTGAATTAATGACATTAATGTCACTTAATCTTATCATGCAAAGTAACAAAAGATAATCCCCAAAGGGTGGCTGGATTCAAACCAAGTTAAACTATTGAAAAATAAAGATACTTGAAGAAACTAGTTCGGATGTGCTTGAAAAAATAGCCTGATTGGAAAAGTAACATTCGAACTCAAAATTATGATTAAAAAACAATAGCTTAAACCGAAATTTAAGCCCATTGCACGTGGTGGCTGGGGTGAACTCGCAATTCGCGGACTAGGTTATATTGATTGTAAGATAATATTTTTTACAATTTATTCTTTTAATCCCTTGCGTTTTCAAAATAAAATTCCTACATAATATATGTTATATTAGTAATTAATATAGGACTAAAGAATGGATAAAGATTTAATCATTCACTACTTTTTACAAAATCCAACATTGCATCAATTAAATGCTCGTTTAGTTAATAATAATCAAGCGAATATTATATCCATCATTGATATGATTTCTGCAGAACTTGGAATTGGAATAGATATAGATGTTTTAGCTCCTAAAGAAGGTGGGTTAAGAGATATTCTAAGATTAAAACCTAAAACAACAGCTGATAGATGGATTGTATCAGCGGCATTTTTTGCTGTTATCCTCCCAATATTAGTAAGTTTAATTGTTCATTTTTTGACACAAGATAAGGAACTAACTACCTTACAAAAAGAATATTACAAAGCTAAACTGGAAGAAATAAAACAAGATAAGCAGATTAATGAAACACAACAAAAGGAAATAGATAAACTAAAGCAACGTGTTGATAATTTAGAAACAACTGAAACAGCCGTTAAAATAAAGCGAAAAAGGTCTGCCATATATATACAAATGAATGATAATACACAAATAACTTCATTTGCTTTAGAAGAATATATTACTAACAAAGAGACTGAAATTTTAGGAAAAGTGGATAAAAAGGATTTCTGTAGATTTATTGATAAACAAGAAAGAATTGTTGATATTGACGAAGATGCAACAATAGAAATTATATCTCCGGTTTTAAATAATAGTAAATATAAATGGAGAGGGAACTATAACAATGAAGTAATTGAATTCTCTATGAGAGATAAGGAATTTAAGAATAAGATATTTAGTGAGGATTTGCAGTTTGGTTCAAATAATATTTTATCAGCCAAATTGGAAATAAGAAAAGATGTTGATGAATACGGCAATGAAAAAATTTCAAGTTATGCTGTCATAGAAGTATTTGGCACAGAATTAAAAGACGGGTATATAGAAATGCCTAAGACAACGAGAAGAAGAACTATGCAAAATCAAATGGATTTATTTTCTTTCAATGACGATAAATAAGGGGTATAATATAAACTGTCCAACAGAAAGGCAATAAGTTAACAACTAACTAAAATCTGTTGTTTAATCATTTCTACTTCATCGGCGATTTTAGTATATGTTTCTAAATCTTGAGTAGGATTTTTAAACCATTGTGTTGGGCTGTCGCATTGAATAAACTTGTCAAAAGGTGCTCTAACCGTATATTTCAATTCTTTATCTTGTAATGTGCAATCTTTTATAAGCAGTTTCAATTGAATACGGCTATCCACGACTCATTTATGACGCAATGGACGGCGTTTTATTTTCTATGCCAAACAAAATATTGGAAAATATCATTCTATCCGTATCAATTTTGCCGTTATTGGTGATTTTTAACTCTTTTGTGCAATAGGTATGAAGTTTTTGACTATCCGTAATTTCTTTTAAGCAAATCAATTCTCTTGGAAATTTATGATTGCCACAAGATTTATCTAATGCCTTTTTCAAATCGTCTATTGTGTATTTATCAGAGTTAAGCAAAATATGATAGTGCCAGCTTATCCCTTTTCCTTTTTCAGCAAAGGCAATGAATGGTAAGTGATGGTTATGCCAATTTCTTTTAATGAGATTAGCTTCAAATCTTGCCATAATCTGTCTTAATAATTCTTTTGATAATTCAAAATCATCGGTTTTGATGTTATTATGAAATTGTATCGTTAAAAAGTGAGTATGGTTTAATGTTTCCAACCAATTTATAATGTCATTTTTTTGCTTTTATGCAAAGATTCGTTATTTAAACATTTGTAGGTATTAGGTATTTTATCTATTTTATGTTTATTAAAGCAAAAATGTAAATAATCATAAATTTTATAAAAAATATTTTTTAATTTAATCATTTTATTATCCTTTATATATAAATATTTTAAGTAATAATCAGGATTAGGAAACGTTTTAACAATTCCTCTTGTATCCCGTACCGATTTAACGGTTTGGACAATGCTATTTGTGCTGAAAAGCAGCAAAGTCCGCGGTTGAAATGATACAAATTTATAGAATTGTGTTTTGACAACAATCTGATGAAGAAAATTTCCAAACAGTAAAAAGTTATTGTCATCAACGTCACAAACTTTAAAATCAATCAACCTTTAACATGCGAGTGTCAAAAGTTGAGTGTGCGTTTCTACTGAAAAATACCTTCCTTTTACAATCAGCCTATATAAAGAGCGGATTTTTAACTTCTTTTCCGGTTGGAAGGGAAGTTGCTGCCTCTGCTGAATTTAGCAAAGGTTATCTTTATCATTTAATGACATCAATGTCAGGTATTCATAAACAGGCTAAAAATAAGCTCAAAATTGATAACTTATTGATTTTTAAGGATTGTCATAAAAAATAGTCCGAAGATGATTCATATTTAAGTCTATAATGACATAAATTTTCGGACTCAGCTAAGTTATTGATTTATAAAGAAAAAAATCGCCATTTCTGACGATTTTTGAACTGTGGCTGGGGTGGCTGGATTCGAACCAACGAATGACGATACCAAAAACCGTTGCCTTACCACTTGGCTACACCCCAACGAAAAGAATTTGAACATTCTGTTCAGAAAACACAAATTCTGTGCTATATTTATGCTAAATTTTTTTTGTTGGCAAGAGTTTTTTGTAAAGAAAATAAAAAATTTTTATATTTTGAGCAGAAGAGCGATTTGCTTTGGCAAGCAGATATTAATCCGGCTTTAAGGTTGGTGATGCTTTGGAAAGAGGGAAGCACTCGTAACAGTGAATACCGCTTGTACAAACCGAAGGAAAATTTATGAAAGATTTTTTGGAAAAACAAGCAGCGATTTGAGGCAAAAAGTTTCAGGGTGAACAAAGAAAAGAAATTTTGAGAGAGTTGTATAAGAGCAGGGATTGTCAGAAGGAAAATTAATAGTCGAAGTCAGAACGATATCGTATGAATAAGCGGTATAATCAAAAGAAAATTAAGGAAAATATTTTTGTTTCAGGGGGGGGAATATAACCGCCGGCATCAATCGTTAACCGCACTGAATATGACCGAAAGCGTCTGCAGCCCCATACCGATGACCGTAAACTTTTGTCAGATCGCTAAAAAAAATTCACCAACGGCGCCTGGCGGGTGTCTTGAAAATCCAGGGCCGGGCTGTTTAATCTGTTTTGTGGTTGTTGTGTCGGTCAGTTCAAGTTTAAAAAAAAGAGCCGGTGAAAACCGGCTCTCTCCCTTTAAAACAACACCTATATACAAATATCAGCTGCTGTTGAAAAGTATCCGCATAACAGCAACTTATATTCTAAAATACAGGTTCCTGTCCTTGGATACGTTTAATTTGGTCATGATATGTCCTCTTTCAACACGGCTAAACCTTTTTGGCATGCGTTTTTTGTTGGTTCAAAAACCAATAGCCAGGTTTTCCGGTTTGTCTCGAAGCGTTTTGATGTCATCCGGTTTTGTTTGGTAAAAAGGAAGTCAGTTGCCCAACTTTTTCTTTTCTTCTTTTTCTTGCAGAATTTCCAAGTCGCGTTCGGTGGCAAGTTTTACCAAAATGGTCTTGATAACGGTGTCAATTTGGCTGTCTTCGCGATAGTCTGCCGGCAGAGCAAAATTAACCCGATCGTCTTTCAAAATCTGAATGGCTTTTCTCTTGTCCTGGCTTTTGGGCTTATAGACCGCAATCGAATAGCCGCCGCCTTTTTTAACCAGTCGCATCGAGGGAATGTCCGTCATTCCGTCACCGAAGTAAATCATGCGCGACAGCGGTATCGGGCGCTCGTGATCCGGCATGAATTCGTTAACGCCGCGATCGTCCAGTTTGCCCAACCCCTTGTTGATTTTGGAAAGATATTGCGTTTTGGTGGAATAGTTAACCACCCGGGCCGGCCAGACCGCTTCGCCTTTTTCGTCATAGGCATAAGCACATCCGTATACTTCCTTAAAGAATTTGCGAATGGAACAACCTTCGATAATCTCTTCGTATCCGGCGGAGATGACATAGTGTTCAATGTCCAGTTCCAGCATATCGCCGTAATGGTTGATACGTTCAAACCAGCTTTCGACCCCCTCGAAAAAGCGGATACTCCGGCCGCATTGATAGAAAAGCTCCCGTGTCAGAGGAATTTTTTTGTCTTTGGCCGTTTTATAAACATAATACATTGAACTGGTGATTTGTTCCATCATGTTTTGGTCGCCGAAAGTGTTGGCTTTGTTCCAAAATGTTTTGCAGGACATCCCGAAGGTGGGGATCAGTCCGTAGTTTTGCATATCGGTGGTGCTCAAGGTTCCGTCAAAGTCGTAAATCAAGGCTACTTTAACTTTTTTTGCCATCTTTCTATTATCTCCGCTTGCTATTTTTACAGAGATATTTTATAAGACAAAGAAAGTAATTAATCAATAACATTTATCTTGATCGGAAGGACAAAAGCAATGCCTGCAACATCGATGGATCAGTTGGTATCCTTATGCAAACGCCGCGGTTTTATTTTTCAGAACGCCGATATTTACGGCGGTTTGCAAGGGGTATACGATTACGGTCCGCTGGGGATTGAACTGAAAAACAATCTTAAGGCCGCCTGGTGGAAAGCAATGGTTTACGAACGTGACGACGTCGAAGGACTTGATGCGGCTATTCTGACCAATCAAAAGGTGTTGCACTATTCGGGGCATGAAGACACTTTTTCCGATCCGATGACCGATTGTCGCAAGTGCAAAGGACGTTTTCGCGCCGACCATATAAAGGACGGAAAATGTCCGAACTGCGGTTCGACCGATTTGACGGAACCGCGTCCGTTTAACCTGATGTTTAAAACCGCGATCGGACCGGTTGACGACGGCTCGTCGTTCGGATATCTGCGTCCGGAAACGGCACAGGCGATTTTTACTCAGTTTAAGAACGTTGTCGACGCGACGTCGCGCAAGCTGCCGTTTGGAATTGCCCAAATCGGAAAATCTTTCCGCAACGAAATCACGCCGCGCAATTTTATCTTTCGAGTGCGTGAATTTGAGCAGGCGGAACTGGAATATTTCGTTATGCCCGGCGAAGATGAAAAATGGCACGAAATTTGGAAGGAAAACCGCATAAAATGGTGGTTGGATCAGGGACTGGTACGCGAAAACATGAACATTTACACCACGCCGAAAGAAGATCTGGCCCATTATTCTAAAGCGACTTACGACATTGAATACCGTTTTCCTCACGGGATGGAAGAGTTGGAAGGAATTGCCAACCGCACCGATTATGACCTCGGCAACCATACCAAAGGCCAAGATGAACTGAATTTGACGTCCCATTGTCACGAAAATCCGGAATCGACGCAAAAGCTGTGTATTCGCGATGACGAAAGCAACCGTTGGGTGGTGCCGTTTGTGATTGAGCCTTCCATGGGGGTAGACCGCGGCGTGCTGGCGGTGATGACCGAAGCTTATACCGAAGAAGATCTGGGCGACGGCAACAGCCGCATTGTTCTGAAGCTGAAAAAACATCTGGCGCCGATTAAGGTTGCGGTTATCCCGCTTAAAAAGAACAATGAGCAAATCATGGCCAAATGTCACCAGATTAAACAGAATCTGCTGAAGCTGGGCATCGGCCGCGTTGCGTTGGAAAATACCGGTAATATCGGCAAAGCCTATCGCCGCCATGACGAAATTGGCACGCCGCTGTGTCTGACGGTGGATTTTGAAACGATAGAAAATCAGCCGGAATCGGTAACGGTTCGCGACCGCGATACCATGGAACAGCATCGGGTCAATATCGCCGATTTGCCGAATTACCTGCGTGAATATTTTTTATAGGCATGAAAAATGAAAACGCCTTTTGCAAGAGGCGTTTTCGTTTATAGAAGCCTGAGAAAGGCCTCGGTGTTTGCAAAACGGGGTAAGGTTTTAATAGTTCTTGCAGTTGGACGAAAACAGCTTGAATTCGTCGATGTACTGTATTAAAGTACCTTTTACTAATATTAGGATAGGAATACAAATGGCAGAAATTAATATTTGCATGATTACGGATAATAACTATGTAATTCCGACGGCGGTTGCAATTACATCGGCGATTTCTCATAAAAAAGATACGTCTGTTTACCATTTTTATCTGCTGGTTAACAATATCAGCAATTTTAACCGCAAACAACTGGAGAAGCTGGCCGGGGAGCAGGTTGTGATCGACTTTATCGAAACGGATATTGCGAAATATGAATCTATTATGGTTAAAACGCATGTTTCTCAGGCGGCGGCGCTGAAATTTGATGTTCCCAACATTATCGGCTGTGACCGGATTTTGTACATAGACGGCGATATTCTGGTGCGCGAAGATTTGGAAGAACTGTTTAACGTTGACATGGAAGACTGTCTGATTGCGGCGGTGCGTGACATGGGCGGTGAAGTAAAGCTTCATTTCAACGATCTGCTCGGTACCGAAAATTATTTCAATTCCGGCGTCATGCTGCTTGATCTTGCCGGGTTGCGCCGCGGCGATTATCCGGTAAAACTGGAAAAAGCCAAAAGAGAAAACCCGCAGTGGAAATGTATGGATCAGGATGCCTTCAATTTTGTTTTCAAAGACCGGGTTAAGTGGCTTGACGTAAGATACAACGCAATGATCCCGCAATACCGGATGCATCGTTTTTCACAAAGCGAAATCAATCGTTTTTACGGTGTGGAATATGATGATGAAAACGAAATGCAAAGCGATGCGGCGATTATTCATTTTGCCGGAGAAAGCGGAACCCGCCCCTGGAAGGTGGTCAACGGAACTTTCGGAGATTTGTGGGATGCTTATTACCGACAGTCTCCTTATCGGGATATTTCTCTCAACCGCAGTCTGACGGCCGGCATCCGTCCTCAGGGCGGTGTCACCAGCTACAATTTGTTCGGTTGTGTGCCTTTGTGGAAAAGGAAACGCTGCACAAACGGCGATTTTCGTTTTTATCTGTTCGGTTTTATCCCGATGTTTCGGATCAAAAACAAATAGTTCGGCGTTTTTCCGCGCGTTGGGCCAAATACTATACTAACGAAGATGTTGAAGCTTATCATGAAGGGATAAAAATAGTATAGTGAGCCGGATACCGGTTTAGGCGCCTGCCCAAAAGCCGGAAAGACCGATTCCGGTTGAAGTCGTCAGAGTTAATTCTGCCGTTAAGCGGAAGAAAAAAGTCAAAGCGAAAATAAACATTTGCAGGGCTTGACGGGGTTGTCGAATGTGTGTTACACCACATAATACTTATAACTAACCGAAAAGGGAAAAAACAAGATGAAGCCGGAAATCAGCGTTCTTCAAAACGGATTAAGAGTAGTCAGTCTCAAATATCCTCAATACGAAACCGTATCACTCGGCATTTGGGTCAAAACCGGGTCTGCCTGCGAACAGGAAGACAATAACGGCGTTTCCCATTTTTTGGAGCATATGGTGTTTAAGGGAACCGCCAGCCGCACGGCGGCGGAAATTTCCGAAGATATCGAAAACGTCGGCGGTCAGACCAACGCTTATACTTCCCGCGAATTTACCGCTTTTTATGCCAAAATGCTGAAAGACGATGCCGAGTTGGCGGTCGATGTGCTGTGTGAGTTGATTACTTCGCCGCAATTTGCCGAAGACGAACTGCTTAAAGAGCGTGAAGTGGTGGTGCAGGAAATCAAACAGACTTATGATGACCCGGGAGATATTGTTTTTGATTATATGCAGGCGCAGGCTTTTGCCGGACAGGCGATGGGACGTCCGATTCTCGGAACCGCGGAACGGGTGCGCAGTTTCGGTGCCCGGGAGCTGCGGCATTATATGAGTACCAATTATGCCGCCGAAAATATGGTTTTTTGCGCGGTCGGCAACATTGATCACCGGTCGTTGGCCGAGATGGTGGAAAAAAGGCTGGGCGGTCTTCAGCCTAAAACGTCGTTTGTTGCAGACCGGCAGCATTATACCGGAGGTTATTTTGCCGAAATGCGGGATACGGAACAAGCTCAGGTGGTTTTGGGTTTTGACGGCTATTCTTATGCCGATGACCGTTATTATGCGGCGATGCTGATGTCAACGATTTTGGGCGGCGGCATGTCGTCGCGATTGTTTCAGGAAATTCGTGAAAAGCGCGGTTTGGTCTATTCGATTTACAGTTTTCCCACTTTCTATACCGGCGCCGGTTTTACCGGTATTGCCGCCGCGACCGATAACGAGCAGGTTAACAAAATGCTGCCGGTGATTGCCGACGAAATCAAAAAAATTGCCGAACGTCCGGTCAGCGAAACCGAATTGAAGCGCGCCAAGGCTCAGGTGAAATCGGCGATTATGATGTCGTTGGAAAGTTCGTCGGCGGTGTCGGAAAAGTTGGCGCGCCAGTTGTTGTTGTTTAACCGTTCGATTCCGATTGCCGAAACAATCCGCAAAATCGACGGGGTGAATATTGAAGATATTCGCAACAGCGCGGCCGACATCTTTTCTTCGCGGCCGACTTACGCTCTGGTCGGCAATATCGGCGGCCACTGCGGGTATGAGGAACTTTGCGCAATGCTGAAGGCAAAATAAATTATATCAAAATTAAGATTTCCCCGCTATACTGTCCGGGAAAAGATAACAGGCAACGGAGGAAGGCCATGTCGCGCGCCGAGGATATTTTTCAAAAACTGATTTATTTCGGAGAGGAAGCGATTGACGAATATATTGTCAACTCGCAGACGGAAGAATTGTTTCTCGACTTTAAGCGTGCCGATTCTTCGGGCAAAAACGGAACGGCGCTTCATAAAGACGATCGCCGCAACCTGGCCAAAGCGATTTCGGGGTTCGGAAATTCCGAGGGCGGGGTGCTGATATGGGGGGTGGAATGCTCTCGTAATATCGAGGTCGGAGACGTTGCGCGCGCCAAAATGAAAGTGCAAAACGTTCATCGTTTTTTAAGCTGGCTGGAAAATGCAATTTCCGGCTGCACCATCCCCAGTCACAACCGGGTGCGCAATCATATTGTCAGTGTTGACGAAAACGGGGACGGCTTTGTCGCCACTTATATTCCGAAGTCGGAAGTGGCGCCGTTGATGACCACCATCGGCAACAATTTTTATATTCGTTCGGGATCCAACAATGTACCGGCGCCCTATTCGGTACTGGCAGGGATGTTCGGCCGCCGGCCGCAGGCGGAGATCGATTTGATGCTGACCGACAAGCAACTGGCGGTTTTGGAAAACAGCGAAGCCGACATTCTGTATCCCAGCAGTATTGATTCGCCTCCGGAAAAATACCTGAAAATCAGTTTTGCGGTGCGCGGCCATAACCAGAGCAACGTGATTGCCCGCGAACTTTATCTTTCTTGCACGGTCAGTTCGGACGGCGGCGAATATAACAAGGTGCGTTTTCTCAATTATAACCAGATGGACAGTATTCCGGGTCTGGAAGGACAGTTGAATATCATCACCCGTCCCGAGCTGCGGGTACCGCCGCGCAGTATTGTCCGCTTTGCCAACATGGAAATTATTCTTTCTCCCTATATTGAAGAAGACTTTCTGCTGGACGGCGTTATCGGTGCCGACGGCACGGCGCCGCGCAACTTCCGTATTTATGTGCCGAAAAACCGTTTGCGTTCGTTTGTCGCGCGGGCGATCCGCGAAGACGGCAGCGCGCATTTGCTGCTTAATGAGTTTTTCAGTGAATTTTTAAGCGGAGAACTTTGAAATGGTACGGGTCGAGATTTTTACCGACGGCGCCTGTTCCGGCAATCCGGGACCGGGCGGATGGGGCGCGTTGCTGCGTTGCCGCGAGGTCGAAAAAGAATTGTCCGGCGGCGAGAAGGAAACCACCAACAACCGCATGGAACTGACTGCGGTTATCAGGGCCCTGCAAGCCTTAAAAACTTCCTGTAACATCACTTTGTACACCGACAGCAAATATGTCATGGACGGCGTAACGCGCTGGCTGCCCAACTGGAAAAACAACGGTTGGAAAACCAGCAACAAGAAAACGCCGGTCAAAAATATTGATTTGTGGCAACAGCTGGACCAAATGGTCGGAGCTCACGAAATTCGCTGGGTATGGGTGAAAGGACACGCCGGCCACTGCGAAAACGAGCGGGTGGACGAGCTGGCGCGCAACGCGATCAAAGCGTTGGCGTAGACAGGCTCATATTGTCGATCAGCTGGTTTAACTCCTGTTCATTCAAAAGTTCCGGCAGCACCATGCCGTCGGGAACCAACGGACTGAACAGAATATAAAACGGCAAACCGCTGCGTCCGTATTTTTTCATGAATTCCGCCGTTTCCGGGTTGCCTATTGTCCAGTCGATGTTGATGACGGCCACCTGATGTGATTTTAATTTCTGAACGACGGCCGGGTTTTTGAAAACCATGACGTCGTTATAGCGGCAGGTCAGGCACCAGTCGGCGTCAACGGCAACGATAACGGTTTTTCCCTGCCGCACATAAGCGTTTATTTGCCGACTGATAACCGATACGGGGGCAGTGTTTTGGTTTTGTCGGTGATGACGGCGGCCGGCATAATAACCGTCAACCGAAGCGCCGATAAACAGCAACACGGCCAGAACGGCAAAAAAGACGTTAAACCAGCGGATTGCCCGGGCACGCGATTGTGCGGACAATTGTTCGTATTCGAGATGACTGCTGAAATCGCGCAGCCACAGAATAAACCAAAACAGCAGCGCGTAGAAAATCAAGCGTACGGTGAAGCCGGTTCCCGATTGCACATAAACCACATGCAGCAGCCATGCCAGCGTAAGAAACAACATCAGCAGCATAAAGCGGCTCACTTTTTTCATCCACGGTCCCGGCGGCGGGATCATAATTGCCAGCCCCGGCAGCAGATAAACCAGAAGATAGGGCAACGATAAGCCGAACGCTACCCCGGCCAAAACGGTAAAAAGGTCAAAATAACTTCCGGCCAGAGCAAAACCGATTGCCGTGCCGAGGTAAGGGGCGGTGCAGGGGGTGGACATCAGCACGACGAAACTTCCGGTCATAAAATGCAGCAGACTGTTTTCGCGGTCGTTGCTTGCCGGACAGTTGAGCCGGACCGGCATTTTAAGTTCGACAATTCCCCAAATTTGGGCGATAAACAACAAAACGGCAAAAAAGATCAGACTGATAAACCAGAGATTCTGAAATTGCATTCCCCAACCGATAATGTAACCGGACCATTTCAAAGCCGCCAAAAATAAGGCCAGCAGGATGAAAGCACTCCATATGCCGAGCAAAGTGCAGGAAAAATTGCGACGAACCGCCGCAGCATTGCGGGCGCCGAACTTGGTAAGCGACAGCAGTTTAAGCGACAGAACCGGAAAAACGCACGGCATAAAGTTCAACAACAAGCCGCCGACAACGGCAGCGAACAGCATCAACCACGAAAAACCGTTGTGATCGGAAAGCGGAGCCGGACCGTCGACAGGCACCAACGTTTGGCGGAAAGCATATTTGCGGTTGACTTCGCCGGTGATTTCAAATTCCCGCCCGGCGGCGCTGACGCTGTTTTCAAGCGGAAGCAAACGTATCAGCGCTTTTTTGCCGTCAATGCTGACGCGCGGTCGCTCAAAGCTTATGCCGTCGCGGTTGCCGGCAAAAATATTGAACGATTCGATCGCCTCAGGGCTTTCAAAGCGCAACAACAGCGTTTCTTTGCCGTCGGGTGTGGTTTCGCGGTTAAAAGAGAGTAATTTGACTTCGCTTTGCGGCCGGGGAGACAAAAAGTTAAACATCATCCGCACATAGGTTGCGACGGAACTGTCTCTCTCGTAACCGGGAAAGAGCTTTAAGGTTGGAGAAAAGGCGGTCTTTTCGCATTTTCCCGACAGATCGCAGAGTTCAAGTTCAATATCGGCCTGCAAAATCATTTCCTTTTGCGGATCGGCAGCCTCGGCGCTGAAGGGGACCGCAATTTCGCCGACATAAACGCCGCGGTCTTCGGAAGCGTTGGCAAGCCGGGTCGGCAGCGGCATCGTATATTCGATTTGTCCCAAATTCTGCGAGCGCTCAAAACCGATTTTCGGTTTGAAGTGAAGACCGCCGTCAACCGCGGTCACCAGCTGCCGGGAAGGAATCAGCAGGTGAATCAGGCCCCGAATTTGATTGTTGGCGGGGATGCCGCTCTGTTCGCTGATCAGGCGGATTTTAAAGTCGTCTTTTCTCTCCCAATCGCCGATCCCGCGTTGGCCGGTGAAAGGATTTTCGTACAAAACGTCGTAAAACAACAGTTTTTTGAATTCCAGTTTGGAAAAAATATAGCCGAGTTCGGCAAAGTCGTCTTTTTTGCTTCCTTTTTCGGCGTCACGGGCAAACTTGGCCCGGTATGCTTTAATTTCGCGCGGATTTTGGCTGTACGAAATGATTTTTTTAAAATCCTGAATAACGACGGTTCCGTCGGCATCGATATAATCGCTTTTGGGACCGGAGAGGTCATATTCGTGATCTTCGGCGATCAGCGGCGGTTCTTCGGGGGTGAGGGCAGCTTCGACATAGCGGTCGTAAATGCCTTTGAAATAACGATAGATTCTCATCCCGTTGCGGATGTAATCTTCGTAGTCATAGACTTCTTGCGCGCTGAGAGCCGGAAATTGGCGGGCGACGTCTTCGCGAAAGTCTTGTTCGATTTTGTCTCCGGGATATTGGCTGTCAAAATATTTGGCGGTGTCGATGAAGCGGTTGACGATTTCTTCCGTCTCAAGCGGCTGCGCCGGCGGCCGCTCGTCCAACTCCAGGATGACAGCCGATTTTTCTTCGGCCCCGGCGGGGCAGAGCGGGAAGAAAAACGCCAGCAGTAAAATCAGATTAAAAAATTTTTTCATCGGTTCCGCTTATTTGACTGTTTAAAAACACTATAGTTCATGTTATTATATATAATATGGTTTAACAAATAGTAATAGTGCGTATGAAAATGGTCAATAATTATCTAACCGGAAAGTGTCTGGTTTCAATGCCTCAGGTAGACGACGACCTGTTTGCGCAGTCGGTGGTCTATATCTGTATGCATAATCAGGAAGGCGCGATGGGCTTTATGGTTAACAAGCAGCTGAAAGAGTTTTATTTTTCCGATTTGATGGGACAGTTCAACGTCGCCCGGGTTTCTCCGCCCGAGCCGGTGATTTTGCATCAGGGCGGTCCGCTTGAAAAAATCCGCGGTTTTGTTCTGCACAGCCGCGATTATGACAAGGAGGGAACGTTGCCGATCGACGATCAGTTCGCGGTGTCGTCGTCGCTGGGGGTTTTGAACGATATCGCTTTCGGCAAAGGGCCGCGCTACAATCTGATTGCCCTCGGCTATAGCAGTTGGAGTCCGAAACAGCTGGAAAGCGAGATAATTTATAACAACTGGCTGGTGGTCGATCCGACCCCGGAACTGTTGTTCAAGACCCGTGACGATCAAAAATGGCAGCGGGCAATTGACGAACTGGGATTTGACGTTAACCGCATCTGTATGCGGACCGGTTGCGCTTAAACGGCGGCGAAGCTCGAAAACCGGGAAGGGAAAAACGCCGGTTATTTGCAAAACGAACGGAAATTGATACAAAAAAAGGCGGATATCATCCGCCTTTTTCTTGTGCTTGGTCCCTTTAGAAAGCGTAGCTCAGGCCGATATCAGCCGAAACGTTTTCATAGTCGTCGCCGAAAGTGTAACCGGCGTTTCCGTAAACGTTCAAGCGGTTGTTGAGCTGATAAACCACACCGCCGGCAATTCTTCCCAAAGTATTGTCGTCCATGGTATGGATTGAGTTCAAACCGCTGATGTCAACTTTGTCATTGTCGGCAAAAGTTTTAATGATACTCGGTTTGATGTACCATTTAGCGGTTTCGCCGCGCAGAGACATTGTTTTTTCCAGTTTGACTCCGGCTTCCAGTTCCCATAAGGAAGCGGCACCGTAACGGGCGTTTTTATAACCGTCGTTAATGTCATCCCAGTCGATCATCGTATAGGCGGCGCCGATCTGAGGTTCCAACACTAACGTATCGGACAGTTTGAAACTGTAACCGCCGCGTAATGCCGCACCGAGCTCGGTGGCGTCAGAATCGGCCTTAATGCCGTCGGACGTTTTGAGATCGGCTTTCTGAATGCCGCCGAAGACGGTTGCCATGGCCCACAGGTTTTGACGGTCATAGCGGTAATACAAACCGGCCAGATAACTGTCAATGTCGATGTCGCTGGATTTTTCGGCCGCAAAGAATTTGTTTTTGCCGTTGACGTCATATTTGCCGTGACGATACGAAGCAAAAACGCCCAAACGGTTGTTGGCATCCTGTTGAACGTCGCCGCCGGCTTCCACGCCGTAAATATCGGCGTCGAATTTGGCCGGAGAGTCTACGGAAGCGCTGTTGTATGTCGGGGATACCCATACATTGTAAAGCGGTTTGCCGTTATAGGCGTAATCATAATATCCGTTGCATACCGGGCTGTATGTTTTGGCAGCCGCGGTCTGATCTTCAATATGACGGACCAGGTTACGGGTTTGTTCAAAACCGGCGCCGGTCAGGCTCATGTAAGCGGGAACTTCCGCGACCACGGTCTTCTGGCCCTGGAGGTCTTTTTTGATTGCCATCAGCCAGTCGGTTGAACCGTCCTGATTTTCTGCAGAAACGGTATTCCATTCATAAGCGCTGTTTTCAACCCGCAAGACGTTGAAGCGGCCGTCGCCCGGCGTCGCAACTTCGGCAAATTTAATTTGGTCGTCGGCAGCTTCGGTTGTTTCGGCCTTTTCGTTGGTGCCGACTTGCGGCATTGCCCGGGCTTGTTCAACCGAGATGTTGTGACCGATGACGTTTACGGTTCCGTGCAGGTTTTCGACCGCAATCTGGTCGGCATTGCGGTTGGCTTCGTCAACGTCAATATGCAAAACGCCGTTTCCGCCGCTCAGGCTTTTGAAAGAAGCCTTGTTGCCGATCATGTCGTTGTCCAGATGCAAAGCGCCGCCGTTAAGCGCGATTTCGGCGCCGTTCATGCGGCTGTCGGTGTTGAGACGGACCTGAGCGCCGTTGATGTTTACTTTGCCGACATTTTCAACGTCGTTGTTAAAATTAACCTTTCCGGCTTCGGTTCCGGCAATGTTAATTTCATAGCCTTTGACACCGTTGACGGCATCGTTGAAAGTGACGGTTCCGTCGGCGGCTTTAATGTTCAGCTTGCCTTCGGCATTTGCCATATATACGGCGTTGGAATTGTCACCGGCCGTGTTTCCGGCAAAACGGGAAAGGTTGCCGTCGGTTGCGGTAATATTGACGATTCCGTCCGACCAGACGGCGCCGCCGTTTTCTTCGGCATGGTTATTAACAAACGAAGAATTGACAATTGTTATTTCACTGCCGGCATCGCCGCGGACAACGCCGCCGTTAAGCGAATTGAATCCGGTGACGGCTTTGTCGTCTTTTTCAGAGCCGATATCGACCAGTTCGAGCCGCTGGTCGGCACCGACAGTCAAACCGCTGTGGCCGTTGCCGTCCAATCCCATATTGTCGAGCTGAACTTTCAGATATTCGCCGTTCATTTGGCCGAGGTCGGCAGACAGTTTAATGTCTTTGGGCGATTCGGGACGAAATTCCCGGACACCTTCGGCCGCAACGGCATCGGAGAGGCCGCGGGAAGTATCGCGGGCAACATTGACAAAGCCGTTTTCACCCAAAGTCATGGTGTATTTGACGTCGTCAGTGAAACGAACAATCGCATCTCCGGCCAGAGAAAAACCATTATCCAGCTTGTTAAACAGCTGGAAACCGGCGGCATCGCCGTCAATGAAATTGACATTGAAATGTTCGGCGTCAAATTTCAAACCGCCGCTCATGGCTCCGGAAACATTAAAGTAATCGCTTTTGCCGCTCGCCAAATCGGCGTCAAAGGCAATCGAAACGTCTTCGGCGGCGCTGAAATCGGTGATGTTGAGGGTATCCAGTTCGCCGTTTTGCATGTTAAGCGTTCCTTTGTTTAAGGAAAGCTTAACATTGTCCAGAATATTGTCGGTCGAAGTGAGACGGGTTTCAACGTCATTCAGCGTCAGTTCGCCGCCGGCAAGGGTCAAGTCGACGTTTTTAACTTTGTCGTTGAAAGTGATGTTGCCGTTGGCCGATACTTTGGCTTTGCTGATGTTGCTGCCGGCAATACCGTCGTTGAACAGCAGCCGGCTGCCCTCGTTGGCAGTTGTTAACGCTACTTCGCCGTTTTCAATAAAAATGGCGTTGGCTTCTTCTTTTTGCCCGTAATCGCGGTTGGTCCGATGACGATTGCCGCTGAACTTATGGGTGGTACCGTCGTTGGAAGTAATGCGAAACATATTCAGTCCCGGTGCTGTGGGTGAAACATTAACATGGATGGCGCCGCCGTCCTGTTCCGCTTTGTTGTCGGTAAAATCGCTGTTGATGATAAAAACGGTATGCATCGAAGAAGCGCTGCCGCCGTTGGTCAAAACAGAGATGGCACCGCCGCGGGTTTGAGCCGTATTGTTGTCAAAGGTGCCGTTGTTAATCTGAACTGTACCATTGGAAATTGCCAGACCGCCGCCCAGCGTTTCCGCCGTGTTTTCTTTAAATGTAACGTTGGTCAGAATGTTGGCGCTGTCGTCGGCAAGATATATACCGCCGCCTTGGGCCGCGCTGTTGCCGCTGAAAGAAGTGTTTTCGGCATTGATCGTACCCCAGGCATAGAGACCGCCGCCCCGAGAACCGGCCGTATTGCCTTCAAAAGTGCTGTTATTTATCTTGACCGATCTTCCGAGACCGCCGTTGGTCGGCCATACGTTGACGGCACCGCCGTTTTCGGAAGCGTGGTTTTGTGTGAAGGTCACGTTGTCGAAGACGGGCAGACTGCCGGTAACATAAACGGCGCCCCCGTTTAATGCTTCGTTGGACGTAAAGTCGGAGCCGGAAACGGTAAAGCCTTCTTTAACCGAATCCATAAGAATGGCACCGCCGTTTTGCGCGGCATTGTTGGATGTAAAATGAGAATCGGTAATGTAACCGGCTTTGGTCTTATAAAGCAGAATTGCGCCGCCGCCGACATTGCCGGTTTGCGTGCTGCGGTTGCCTTCAAACGTACCGTTTTCAATAGTAAACGAAGATCCTTCCAAATCGTACAATGCACCGCCGCCGCCGGGCCATCCCATGATTTCGCCGCCGGTTGCGCTATTGTTGCGGAAGGTGTTGTTTTTGCTGACAAAGTCTCCGTAAGCATTTTGCTTGACAGGTCCCATGTTGCCGGAAAGTCCTTCATAGGTTTCCCCATCTGTTACGGTAACTGCGCCGGCTGTAACCGGTGTCAGACAGGAAAGGGTTAATAATAAAGCGTATCGAGAAATTTTAATCATGATATATTCCTTATTGTATTAACTTTTCTTGGCAAATTTAACATGAATTTTTGTCCGGTCAATATCAAAAAATTTTTGTTCAAAAATTGTTTTGATCTGATGTACCGAGTTGAAATTAAAAATAATTAATATAAAAATACCCCTTTCAAAACAGAGAGGGGCATAGGTTGTCAGGCGAGAACTCAGAGCTTTTCGTCAGGATCACGCAACACATATCCGCGTCCCCATACCGTTTCGATATAGTTTTTGCCGCCCGAAGCCTTTTCAAGCTTTTTACGCAGTTTGCAGATAAAAACGTCGATGATTTTCAATTCCGGCTCGTCAATCCCGCCGTACAGGTGATTGAGAAACTGATCTTTATTGAGTGTCGAACCTTTGCGCAACGACAACAATTCCATAATTCCGTATTCTTTGCCGGTGAGGTGCAGCGTTTCGCCGTTGACGCTGACGGTTTGGGTATCGAGGTTGACTTCGACGTCGCCGGTCCGAATCACCGAGTTGGCATGTCCTTTGGAACGGCGTACCACCGCCTGAATGCGGGCCAGCAGTTCGGCGCGGTCAAACGGTTTGGTCAGATAATCGTCGGCGCCGAACCCCAGTCCTTTGACTTTTTTGTCAGGTTCGGTGAGGCCCGAAAGAATCAGAACCGGCGTTTCGATTTTGGCCGAACGCAACCGTTTCAAAACTTCATAACCGTTCATGTCGGGAAGCATCAGGTCGAGAATAATGATGTCGTAATCATAAAGTTTGCCGATCTCCAGACCGTCTTCGCCCAAATCGGTGGTGTCGATAATCATGCCTTCTTTTTTCAGCATGGTTTCAATGCTTTGAGAAACCGCATAATCATCTTCAACAAGTAAAACACGCATAACTGAGTCTCCATGGTGATCAATATTATCTTATTTGATGACATCATATATGACAAAATTATAAATGTTAACTTTTTTGTGGAAATTTTAACAATTATTAACAATATTTTTCGTGCTTCGGGACATCTTGCAGAATTGTCTTGATGAAACGGCGCGGAAAGTGCTTATATATAAGCCGGATTAATTTTTTGTTTAAGGAGGTCGAAATGGCTTTTGAATTACCGGCGCTTCCCTATGCGCTGAATGCGTTGGAACCTTATATTTCTCAGCGAACGATGGAATTTCACTATGGCAAACATCATAAGGCTTATGTGGACAACCTCAACCGTCTGATTGCCGGCACGCCGTATGAAAATATGTCTTTGGAGGAAATTGTTCGGGCCACCGTTGACAAACCCGAAGCCGCCGCAATTTTTAACAACGCCGCTCAGGCCTGGAACCACGACTTTTTCTGGAAATCGATGCGTCCGAACGGCGGCGGAGAGCCCGAAGCTGCTCTGAAGGAACGGATTGAACGCGATTTCGGTTCGGTTGAAAATTTTAAGCAGGAATTCAAAAATGCCGCGGTTTCGCAATTCGGCAGCGGATGGGCCTGGCTGGCGGATGACAACGGTACGCTGAAAGTGGTTAAAACCTCCAACGCCGATACGCCGCTTGCTCACGGTTTGACCCCGCTTCTGACACTTGACGTATGGGAACACGCCTATTATCTCGATTATCAAAACCTGAGACCGTCTTTTGCCGACGCCTATCTGGAACATTTGATCAACTGGTAAGCAATAACGTTTGACTTTTTTGTCTAATATGCTATGGTAACAGTTATAGAAAACTTGGGAGTACCTTGAGATGAGAGCGGCCGAAAGCAGAAATGTCATCAAAAACATGCAGCAGTTTATGGATAATCTGGACCAACATGTCCTTAACCGTAAAATTATGGGAAAGGTCAAAGTTAAACATGTGGTTGCGGCGTTTTGCGCCTTTAAGATGCTGCAGGGGTTCGGCAAAGTTGAAAATGCCGAAACAACCGCTCAGATTTATGCCGGCGGTCTTCAGGCGATTGTGTCGATGGGCGGCGCGTTTGGAATGGTGGGCGAAAAAAATACCGGCGGTCGTGCCGACAGTGAGCGCACAACTCTGAACGCACTTGTCGGTTCCGCCACTCATTTCATGGTTTCTCAAGCCGAAAACGGTGAAAAACTGTATAACAAAGACGGTAAATACATGGGAACGGTCGTTAACCGTTATGACGAAAACGGTAAGGTAACCGCCTCGATTCCGGTTTATCAGATCAAAGAAGGAATTAGGGAAAAGGCCGGTCAGATTTCGCATGATGTCCGTAACCTGTTTATGAACAGAAAACGCCAAAACGGATAGCGGAGGCGGCCATGGGTGACTATACAACTGAAAAAAAATTCGTGGTGGCCGAGGGCGATGCCGGGGAACTTTATATTTTTTTAACCGCAAAGAAAGACGCGCCCTGTGCGCCGCAGATTATTTATGACGGGCGCGACCATGCGGTGTTTTTGCGCAACCGCGAACAGAAAATCATTTTGGATTATATTCATCCGGATATTCGCGAGAAATTGAAGAAAGCCAAAGAAGTGGTGATGGTGGAGACGCTTCTCGACGATAACATCAAGGACAGTTATTTTGCAGATATAAAAATGGTGGAAAAAATTCCGGTCGATTGGAGTCTGATCGGATTGACCACTTGGGAAAAAGCGTTGGCCGATACGGCCGGTGCGTGAAACAGAAGTGTTTTATAAGGAGACACCATATGTTAAAACAGCATTTTTTGGGAAGTAGGGACACTGCCGATTCATTTACCAAATATACATATTTAAATGAGGGTGATTCTGCGTGCATCCGAGCGGATACGGAAAGTTGGTTGGGTTGCGACGTCGATTCTGTAAAGTTGGGCGAGCACAGTGAAAACTATTTGTTAAACAAAGAGCAGGCCGCGCTGATTGAGTAGGCCGCCGCTTATGAAGCATGTAAGAGAGCGCTTAGAAAGTGGACAATTGATTTTGTTGATTTTAAAGACGGAGCATGTGAAGAAAAACAGTATCTTAACAGCGAGCAGATGCTTCAGCGCAAAATAGCCATCAATCGCGCCAAGAATATTAAGAGCATTAAGGAAAAAAATGCCGCCATGGGTCAAATGCCTGAAGCCGGCCTGTTGAAAAAGGTTGCAAATGTAATTCAAAACGAAGTGGAAAGGTAATCATGTCGTTGTCCGGGCGGGGAACTCGGGCATTGCCGCGGCGACTGTTTGAAGGGCTGCAATGTTGCCGTCGAAAGATCTTTCCGATTAAAATCTTTTGCCGATAATGATGCAAATTTGATAAAAAAGCTTGCCAAAAATGAAAATATGAGGTAAAAACACAGACAAAACACGGTCCCATCGTCTAGTGGTCTAGGACATCGCCCTCTCACGGCGGTAACACGAGTTCGAACCTCGTTGGGATCACCAACACTGACGGCAGTTATAAAAACTGTCGTTTTTCTTTTGTAAATCAAACGCTTAATCGAGTTCGAATGTTCGTTTTTTGAAAATGTCATTTTGGGAGAATTTTCCGAACTTGTTTGATGATGTTTCTTTAATTTTCATTAAGTTAAGCAGATTGGAATCTCGTTAGGTCTCGGGATTTTTTTGATTTATGTTATCTAGTCAAAATTTTCGGTTTTACTTTTTTTAAATCTTGGCAATTTATTATGCAAACAGAAGAATTAACGTATAGCAGATTTATTAGTTTAACCAGTTTTAAGGCGCATATAATGAGAATTATAAATATTAATGGTCCTATAAATGCCGGAAAGACGACAATCTCAAAATTATTGTCGGCGTGTTTGCTTCAGTCATTGTTTATTGAGGTTGATGATTTGCTTTCTGATGAAGAGCAGGCTGATTTGGGGTTATCTATGCGAGAAGGTTGGAGCGAGAGGTGTAGAAGACTTGCAGACATTGTTCAAAAAGAGAAAAAGCTCGGGCGGTTTGAGAATATTATTTTTGCCTATCCGATGACGGAAAAGCTTTATGCACAATGGAAACAATGGGAAGATGAAACGGTTGCTTTTATTAATATTACCTTAGCGCTGCAGATGGAAATTTGTTTGCAGAACCGCGGGACGCGCGAGCTTGATGAAAGCGAGAAAAAGCGCATTAAAGAGATGTATCAGGAAGGCTATCATAATTCAAAATTTGCTGATTTGATTATTGATAACAGTAAGCAAACGCCGCAAGAAACATTACAACAAATTTTGCTGTTTTTAGGGAGAGAAAATAATGATCAGAAAGTTTGAAAAAAAGGATTTAACGCAGGTTTTGGAACTATGCCGGGAGGTCAGACAACATCATATTGATATTCTTAACGGTTATTTTACCGAGCTGAATGATACGTTTGAGCAGATGGCATTTCTTGAATCTCTTGAAAGCGATAACATTATAGCTTTTGTTGCCGCAGAAAATGATAATATTATCGGATATCTTTTGGGGGAATTTAAAGAGGCTCCTTATTTAGTTAATCCCAAAGTTGCCCTTGTATCAAATTTCGGCGTTAGTCAAAATAATCGTCATAAGGGGATTGGCAGAAAACTTATGGATGCTTTTTATAAGCTTTGTAAAGAAAACAACATTGATGAAATCAGACTAGGGGTTTATAATCAAAACACAGGGGCGTACAGATTTTATGAGAACTACGGCTTTAAACCCTTAGAACAAAAAATGGTCTTGGATATAACAAATGAAAAACTAGCTCGTGAATCGTGAGTTAAGCATCACCAATACTGACGGCAGTTATAAAAACTGTCGTTTTTCTTTTGTAAATCAAACGCTTAATCGAGTTCGGATGTTCGTTTTTTGAAAATGCCATTTTGGGAAGATTTTCCGAACTCATTTGAGGATTATCCTTTATTTTTCAATAGCGCCTGTATTGAAATCTCTTAAAGCTTGATATAATCACGTGATAGAAAACTTAAAATCAAAAAAAACATCTATGTCCGAAAATGGCGAGATTTTTTTAATCTTTTGCTGTATAGAATACGTAAATTAAAAAAATATTGAGATAGATTATGGACGGTAAAAACAGTAAAATATGGTATGAAGCCTTTAGGAGAAAAGATTCCCAATATGACGGACGTATTTTTGTCGGTGTTAAGTCAACGGGAATTTATTGCCGTCCCGTTTGTAAGGCAAGAATGCCGAAAGAAGAAAATTGTACTTTTTTTACTTCAGCTGCTGAAGCGGAACAAGCCGGCTTTCGTCCCTGTTTGAGTTGCCGTCCTGAGTTAGCTCCCGGTTTGGCTCCTATAGATGCAACAACAAATTTAGCTTATAAAGCGTTGCGAAAAATTGAAGAAAGTTGCTCTGAAGAAAATAGTATAACAACTATTGCAAAAAGCTTGGGGTGTTCGGATAGGCATTTACGTCGTTCATTTATTGCAGAGTTTCACATTACACCAGTTCAGTATTTGCAAACATATCGTTTATTGTTGGCAAAAAACCTTTTAATGAGTTCTAAACTTTCGATTCTCGACGTTGCTATGGCTTCAGGTTTTGGAAGTTTGAGACGTTTTAATGCCTTATTTAAAGAAACATATCATCTTACTCCTTCTAATTTGCGAAGGCAATCTTCCGCTATAATGCAATCCGCAGATGTGATAACAGTTTTTGCTGATTATCGTCCGCCCTATGAATGGAATAAACTATTAGCTTTTTTTGCTGAACGCTCTATTCCCGGTATAGAAGTTATTAAAAATAATCAATATTGGAGAACTGTTTCTCTGGAAACGACAAATAAGCGCCAAGTGAACGGCTGGGTTAAGATGGAACATATTTCAGAAAAAGACAGACTAAAAATAAGCATTTCTATCTCTTTGCTCTCTGTTTTACCACAGGTTTTGGCACGTATCCGCTCAATGTTTGATTTATATTGTGACCCGCTGGTTGTCTATAATAACTTACAGGCAATGAATAAAATTAAACCGAATTTATGTGTTTGTGGGACGCGGTTACCCGGATGTTTTAACGTTTTTGAGATGGCAGTCAGGACAATATTAGGACAGCAAGTGAGTATAAAGGCGGCTCAGACCCTGATTACGCGGTTTACTCAAAAACTGGGAACTCCGCTGCAAACAAATATTGAGGGTTTAACACATGTTTTTCCCACACCTGAAGATATTCTTAATATTACGGAACCATTAGAAAATGTTTTAGGGAAACTAGGTATTACGGCAATGCGTTCCAAAGCCATTAAAAATTTAGCACAGGCATTAACTAATGGCGAAATTGATTTAACTTGGAGTTCCAATCCTGAAAAAGAAATTGAAAAACTGCTGGAGTTGCCGGGAATTGGAGTATGGACAGCAAAATATCTGGTAATGAGAGCAATGAACTGGCCTGATGCATTTTTAGATACAGACTACGGTGTAAAAAAAGCTTTGGAAAAACTATCAATTCATGAGATTGCTCAGCTTAAAGCTCAATGTAGTCCATGGGGAAGCTACGCAACGATAAATTTATGGAATTCTTTAGATAAGGAATAAAAAATGTTTTACAAAACCGATTATAATTCGCCGATTGGCAACATCACACTGGGAGCTGACGAAAACAATATTGTCGGCTTATGGATGGAAGGACAAAAATATTTTGGAGATACGGTCAAAGGCGAAATGCACAAGAACGATAATTTGCCCATATTTCTGACTACAAAAAAATGGCTGGATAGATACTTCAAAGGCGAAAAACCGGAAATAGCAGAATTGCCGCTGGCTCCTATCGGTGGTGAATTTAGACAAACAGTATGGAAGTTTCTATGTGAAATTCCGTATGGACAAGTTATTACTTATGGTGAGATTGCAAAAAAAATAGCTCAAAAAAGAGGATTAAATCGTATGTCAGCACAAGCAGTCGGCGGGGCTGTCGGGCATAATCCGATTTCCCTTATCATTCCTTGCCACAGGGTGGTTGGCACAAACGGCAGCTTAACAGGATATTCCGGTGGATTGGATAAAAAAATCAGATTATTGGAATTTGAAGGCGTTGATATGTCGAAATTATATCGTCCGAAAAAGGGAACAGCATTGTAATTTAGGAGTTTTTAATATGATTACAGAAGAACAAAAAAAGAAAGCACATATTTTTCAAAATCTTCATAACCGGAACAAAATGTTTGTTTTGCCGGGAGCTTGGAGTGTTGGCAGTGCATATATTTTTGAAAAATGCGGATTTGAAGCCGTTGGCACATCAAGCGCGGGCATTGCCTATAATTTAGGGTATTCAGATGGAGAAGAAATTTCTTTTGATGATTATGTTTGGGTTGTCGGTAAAATAGCTAATCGTTTAAGCATTCCTCTTTCGGTGGATTTTGAACGCGGTTATTCTGAAAATCCGCTTGAAGTCAAAGAAAATGCAAAACGTTTATTATATGCCGGAGCAGTCGGCTTTAATATAGAAGATGGTTTGGCTGATGGAACTTTATCTCCATTAAATGAACAATTAGCAAAAATTAAAGTCCTTACAGAACTAAAACGAGACTTGGATATTGATTTTGTAATTAATGCGCGAACTTGTACTTACTGGTTAAATGTAGCGGATGAAAAAACAAAACTCCAAATCGCTATTGAAAGGGGTAATGCTTTTGCAGAAGCAGGGGCTGATTGTATTTTTATTCCCGGTGCTATTGAGGAAAAAACAGTTGAGCAATTAGCAAAAAATATTAATGCGCCATTGAATATCATCCTTAATGGAAAATTTAATGATTTTAACAAATTAGAGAAAATCGGAATTAGGAGATTAAGCGGTGGTTCATCGTTAGCACGTTATATTATTGATGAAACGATACAACAAGCAAAAGCTTTTGGTAAAGGAGATGTAAAAAAGCTGCTTAATACGAATTTTTCTTATGCAAGAGCAAATGAATATTTTAGCTTATTATGATGATTTTGTTGGAATTTCTTAATTTTATAATAGGTTTCCAGCGTTGGTCCATAGTATTCGGGAGTGAATAATAGTTCGAAATTCGTTGCAAAACTGTCACCAACACTGACGGCGCTCTTTTCAGAGCGCTGTTTTGCTATGCAGAGCAAGGTTTTCTGCGAGTTCGGACATTCTTTTTTTAGGAAAGTTTTTTTCAACTTTTGGGTTTTATGTTGATTTATTGAGTTTATTCTATTTTAATGAGGAGTGGGAGAAAATATTAAAAGAAAGGCAGCAGATGACCGTCAACAAACACAAAGACATCATGATAAATAAATATACGGAATATGATGAGGATAGCATATGTTATGCGGGAATGGCTTGAAGAGTTGTCTGAAGAAGGCTATCAGGCATTTTTAAAATGGCATTTTTTGACTTGCGAGAGATTGGACCAGCAGGGATACAGCTCTTACTTGCTTTATATTTGCAAAAAAAATAGATATTGATGAAGGAACGGTATGCTTTTAGTTTTTTTACACGGAAAAGGGGCGGATAAAAATGCCTATAACGGCCAAATAAGAAAAGCGGCGGAGAACTTATCGGCAGATGTCGTGTCTTTTAACGCGCCTTTGCCGCATCCGGCCAAAAAGGATAAGTTTGTTTGGTTTAATAAAATCGAGAATAACAATCGTCAAGAGGCAATTGAAGAAGAGTATCGGTATTCTGTAAATTTTATAGAGGAAAAATTGCAGAAATTAAATTATCCGTTATCGGATATTGTGCTGATCGGGCATTCGCAAGGCGGCGGGATGGCCGTGTCCGTGGCTTTGGAATTGAATTTGAAATGTGCGATCAGCATTTGCGGAGATTTGCCTTACAATCTGAAATATGCAAACAAAGCCGAAACCCCGGTTTACTGGCTTGAGGGGGAGTGTGACTCATATATAAACCGGGAAAGAAAAGATTCTTATAAAATATTGAAGGGGTTGGGTGTCAATCTGAATTACCGGCTTGTTTCAAATTGTACCCATTCGGAAATAGATCCCGCATTTTTGCAAATTGAAAATATTTTAAATAAAATCAACCCATAAATCGGGAACGGATTATGCCAATTCTAACGGCAGGGTGTAAGAACTTGTCGTTTTTTCTTTTATCAACCAAGCGCTAAACTGAGATTGTATGTTACGTTTGAAGAATTTGTTACGAATATACGGTCTGAAATCAATTAACTAAACAATGCCGCGCCGATGATTATCAACAGAGGCAACATTTGTATTAATATGGCATTGAAGTTAAGGCGTTTGGTAAAAAAATAACTCCATACGGGCGGAAAGTAAAGATATCTTCGGAACGATTTTGTTTGATTTTATTTGTCTTTCATAGTGTAATTGCGGTGAGGCGTACGATGAAGATTATAAATATCAACGGCCCGATCAATGCCGGTAAGACAACGGTTTCAGATTTAATTATTGACAACAGCTGCCAAACTCTTAGGGAAACGTTACGGCAGATTTTGTTGTTTCCGGAGAAAACAAAATGATAATCAGAAAATTTATAGAAAAAGATTTGTCGCAAGTTTTGAATTTGTGCCGGGAAGTCCGGCAGTACCACAGGGATATCCTGAACGGATATTTCACCGAACAGGATGATGCGATCGAACAAATAGGATTTGTTGATTCTCTGACCAAAGATAATATGGTGGCCTTAGTGGCGGAAGACGACGGAAATCTGTGCGGATACTTGTTGGCGGAAATCAAAAACGCGCCTTATTTGCAGAAGTCTAAAATTGCGCATATCTGTAATTTCGGCGTTGCGAAGAAAATGCGTCGTCACTGTATCGGCCGGGCGTTGATGGATGCCTTTTATGAGTTGTGCCGAGAAGAAAATGTTGATGAAATACGGCTGGATGTTTTTAACAAAAATGTCGAGGCATACCGATTTTATGAAAGGTACGGCTTTTTGCCGTTTGAGCAGAGAATGAATTTGCAAGTTCAGAAAAAGTAAGCCTTAAAACGGCAGGTTTGACATCTTCACACCGGTTTTTAGCGGCTTTGAGCGGATAATTTGAAAGTTGCACGGTGAAAATCACAGGCGGTCGTTTTTATATTTTGTTCCCCACTCGGCCATTGATATGATAATCGGCTGCAGTGACAATCCGGTCTGATTCAGGCTGTATTCGACCCGGGGCGGAACTTCGGCAAAAACTTTGCGGTTAAGCAGTCCGTCCTTTTCCAGATCTCGCAGATTCTCGGTTAATACGCGTTGGCTGATGCCGGTTAAGCTTTTGCGCAGCTCGCCGAAACGCTTGGTACCGCCGAGCAAATCCCGAATGATGAGCAATTTCCATTTGTTGCCGATTAGGTTGATGGTTGTCGCAACCGGGCAGTCTAAAATTTTTTTGTTTGAAATCACCTTATTTTCTCCAATAGTTACTTTTTGAATACTTTATAATAAAATAGTTCCTACTTTACAATTTCTTTTTACATGCATAATAATACTTTTGTTTTCAGTTGCAATATGTCTGGGAGAAAATTGATGAAAGAAATTGTTGTAAAAAATTATCAAACCGCAAAAGCTCAAAGTCAGGGACAGGGGCTTAATCAGTTTTGCGTAAAACCGATTATTGAAGATATTGCCAAATGTTCGGCAAATTTTGTTGAAGTCGAACCGGGAAAATATGCTTACGGTTACCACTATCATGAGGAGAATGAAGAAGTTTTTTATATTATCAGTGGTGAAGCCCTGGTCAAAACCGAAAAAGGCGATATTCATTTGAAACAGGGGGATGCGATCTGTTTTCCGGCCGCTATCGAAGGTTCTCATGTCGTTTCTAATCCTTCCCGAACCGAAAAACTGGTTTATTTGGACGTCGGAACTGCCAATAAGCCGGATATTGTCCATTTTACCGGAACAAATGCGGGAATGGTTGTTTCCCGTCAGGGAATTTTTAATTTTACCAAATAATTTTGGGTTCGTTCCTGAAGCGGCAGTCGAAAAGCTGCCGCTTTTTCTTATTTCTCAACGTTTTTAATTTATTTGTGAAGTCCGTCTTTTATTCTTATAATTTTAGTCCGAGTGTTAGTAATCACTTGACAATAGGCAAAAAAACATTATTACTAATCGCGAATAATCATTATTTTGTTTCACAAGAGGATCCGGTCAAATAAGCCTCGTTAAATATTCCGGTATCATTATGGCTTTTAAAATTATCGGGCTGGTTGCGTTTGCTGTCTTTATAATACTGTTTGTATATATGGTCTGGCAGGTTTCCCGCCTTCGTAAAAGAACGCAAAAGGAATTGTCTTTTGAACCCGGCGTCTATCAGGGCCCGGCAGGCGATCCCCGGTGGAACGGGCAGTTGCCTGAAAAAGTTGATGACTATTCGGAACCGCGCTATGTGTATGAAAACCTGGAAGAAAGCGCCGATTATCTGCCCCGGAACGGCAGAATTGTCGGTTATCGGATCAGTCCGGATTTGGTGATTCACAGCCGGGTGCAGTTGGAAGTGAATCCGCCTATTCTCCACAGCTATATTTCGCGCTTTGGCGGCAAGCTGTTAGAGGGAGAGGATGTTGTCTTATTGCAGCAAAATTGGGACAAGGTCTCGATGTTGCGAAAAAAGGCGGGAGACGAACCTTTGCCGACAGGTTGGTTTTGGGCTTTGCATCAGGGCATACCTGTAGTCGTCCACTATCAAGACAATTGCTATAAGGATGTCATCGGTTTTCCGGGTGTGTGGTATCCACTGATTCTGAAAAGATGAAAGTCCAATTTGCGAAAAGTTATCTTTGATCATTTTTCGTTGGTGCAAAATCAAAAAAACAACTTTCAAAACGAAAGTTGTTTTTTTATGTTCCAAAAGCCGGAACTGAACATTCGATTACCCTTCTTCTGACAGATTTTCCGCTTATAGAAGAAAAGGCCGTAACCGTTGTCGCCGATTCAGCCGGTTTGCGATAAAGTTCGGACATCGGGACGGTAGCTTTCCGCCAGTTGGCTGATATGCCGAGACATGGTTGTCAGCGGCCGCCGCATACGGTGATATTCGGCCAGAACGTCACGGTGATTGAAGATGTAAGACAGGTGTGCGATAAAATCTGCAGTGTCGTTGCCGCGAAAACGAAAATACGGCGAGGACGAAAGTTCGGAGGCGCCGCCGAAGTCACTGGCCAGGACTGCCACGCCGCAGGCAGCCATTTCTATGGCGACTTGGGGCAAATTATCTTCCCAAATGACCGGAACCACCCCAAGATCGACGTCAGTCAACAGTTTGGGCAACTCTCCGCGCCGATAACCGTCGGATATTTCAAGCCGATGAAATCTCTGCCGCAGTTTTTGCAGCCGTTGCGGCGGAACGGCGTCGTAAATATACCGGGCGGCAAAGCGGAGATTGATTTGCGCCGACATTTCATCCGGCAGTTGTTCCAAAGCCGACAGCAAAAAGAAAAATCCTTTGGCAGCCCGGGCATAGCCGAGAAACGCCAGAGTAAAACAGGAACTGTCCTCAGGTTTGAAAGCCGGAGCAAACGGTTTGATACCCGCATAATCGGTGCCGATATAGGCTACTTCGAGAAGGTCGGGACGAATGCCGTAACCGGTCGCAAGATCAGCCACACGTTGTGATACGGCGAGGATTTTATCAACATATCGGTTTATAAAAGCAATATTTAAACGGCGAAATTCTTTGTAGGTCTGCGGCAAATTGCGCTGTGCCTTTATGGAAAGCAACTTCTCGGCCAGATGCGCCGATTTGAATTTTAACCAGGGTTTCAGCAGCTGCGGCCGAATTGATCCGGGTTCAAACCACAGCGTCATCGCCTCAATAAACCATTGCGGGTCAAGGGGTTTGCGACGGCAGCGTCCGCATTCCAAACCGCCGCGAAAACTCTTACAACGGCATTGGTTATGATTTTGGAACAATTGAACCTGCGGGCAAAAAGGAAAATAATTGTGCAGTGAAAAAATAATTTTCAGACCGGGAAAATATTCTTTGATTTTAAGAACGTTCAGCGGCAAGCCTTCCAGATTGTGAAAATGGATGACGTCAAAGCCGCCTTGTTCGATAATAAATTTTCGCAACAGTTCCAAGACCGTACAGTCGGATTGGTCCAGATAATTGTGGAGATTGTGAACCAGAAGCGTGCCCGGCGCCGGAACCGGGGAATTTACCAGTTCAAAAGCCGGACAATCGGAGTTGACGCGGCTTTTCAGCGGACGGATGTAAGGTTTGAAAGAAAAAGGACTGTAGACGTCGCCGGCGCTTAAGAAAACCGGGCAGATTTTTCGGTTGCCGCGCAAGGCGTTGATCAGATTGCGAAGATAGACCGTTACGCCGCCGCCGCGGGAGCTTTGACAGTCGGTCCAGTTATAATACAAAACTTTGAGCACGTCCGTTTACCCCTGTGCCGGAAGGTTTTGCCGCAAAATCTCATCATAACGGTGAGTTTCGCCGTTACGCAGCATTGTAAAAATATCTTTTTGCGCTTGATTAAACAGCGGTGAAGCCGTGACAACATGCGGATCAACCCGGTTGAAACTGGCGTTGATAAATTGGCGCCGGTCGGTTTTGCCCTGACGATAGGCAATGCCGTAAGCGTAGGTGGAATCGTAAAATTCTTTTTTAAACGACCATTCCGCCACTTTGGCATATTTCTCGCGGGGAAGTTTTTTGAGGCGTTTCCAGATGTCGTTCCAGCGTTGGAACGGTATGGTATAATCTTTGAGATTGCTCGATTGTCCGGGGTTGTTTTGACGGTAATAATAAAAAGCTTCGCGGACAAAACTGACGGTTCCGTTGAGCAAGGTATCGTAAAACCACGGATTGTCCACCCAGCCGGCGCCTTTGACTTCTTCCATCCGCGCGCCGATCCTTTTTAGGAAAGAATGTTTGTACAAACATGACCAGATGCTGGGATGGTGGAACAAAATTTCAGGACAGTCATAAATGCGGAAAACCCCGGCGGGGCATTGCAGTTTGGACAGCCAATGGATCGGCTTGAAATGTTCTTCGGAACCGTTCTCGGAACCGAAATATTCAAAAAAGCCCGATTTAACGATATCGGCGCCGGTTTTTTCGGCGTTTTCCAACAATTTTTGATACATGTCTTCTTTAATCCAGTCGTCGGATTCGACGATTCCGATATATCTGCCGGTAGCGGCATCCAAACCGTGATTAATCGCTCTTCCGTAACCGCCGTTGGTTAAGTGAAGAGCTTTGACGCGCGGATCGCGAGCGGCGTATTCGTCGATAATCTGCGGGCATTTGTCGCAGGAACCGTCGTTGACCAAAATGATTTCCAAAGATTTCAGCGTTTGGTTGACAATGCTGTCCAAACACTGACGCAAATATTTTTCAACGCCGTAAATCGGCACAATGACAGATACATCAGGCTGCATGGGTTATTTTCTCCTTTGCGGTTAAAGAATTGAAGATTTCGAGCGCGCGGCCGACCGCCTTATCCATATCATAGTATTTATAATCGCCGAGGCGTCCGAGGAAATAAACGTTGGGCATCAATGCGGCATCACGGGTGTAGCGCTGATAAAGTTCATGATTTTCCGGTTTGACGATCGGGTAATAACGCTCGTTGGACCCGCGTACAAAATCGGCCGGATATTCAAACGAGACCACTGTGCGCGGCGAGCGGTCGTTTAAAAAATATTTATATTCGCCGATACGCGTAAAATCATGGTTACAGGGATAGTTGATCACCGAATTGCTTTGAAAATATTCCTGGTTATATTCTACAAATTCAAATTCGAGGCTGCGGTAAGGAAGCTCACCGTATTTGTAATCGAAAAATTCGTCGATCGGACCGCTGTAAAACAGGTTTTGATATTCCATATCGTTTTTGACTGACTGAAACGGTGTATTCAAAATCACCTTTATACGCGGATGGTCAATCATGTTTTTGATCAGGGCGGTGTATCCGTTGCGCGGAATTCCCTGATATTTGTCCTGAAAATAACGGTTGTCGCGGCTGATGTACACCGGCACCCGTCCGGTCACCGCGGGGTCAAGTTCTTCGGGCTTGAGGTGCCATTGTTTGAGCGTATATTCCAAAAACACTTTATGGTATATGTAATCGGCCAGAAATTCCAACTCGTCGTCTTCGCTGCGCCGAAGCTCCAAAATCGGCACTTTAACATTAAATCCGAACTTGGCAATCAGCTTTTCTTCAAGCCGGCGGGCAATACTTTCGGGAAAAACCTGACGGATCGAATTCAAATTGAAAGGGATCGGCACTTCCTGGCCGTCGACCATCCCTTTAACTTCGTGCATATAAGGGTGCCATCGCGTAAAACGGCTTAAAAAATGCCATACGTCGCTGTTGTTGGTATGAAAGATATGGGTGCCGTATTTGTGGATGCAGATTCCGTTTTTGTCATAATAGTCATAAGAATTGCCGCCGATATGCTCCTTGCTGTCAATAATCGTCACTTCCTGATCCAGTTCTTCGGCCAGCTTGCGTGCCAGCGAAGCGCCGCTGAAACCGCAGCCGACGACCAAATTTTGTATCTTTCTGCCCATACTGTTTCTCCTTCTGACGATTAGATGTTCAATGCGGTATGCCAGGCCGATTTTTCGCTTAAGGCGGTTTGCCAAAGCGGAATTTCTTCCGTTGCCGATTGCTGATAAACCAGCAGCGGAACTTCTTTAATCCGCAGCGGATGATTGCGGCGGTAGTATTCAAGAAAGATGTTGAAAAGCCGTTCACCGAGAAACCCGTATACCCGTTGTTGATAAGGTGTTCTTTTGTCAAGCTGCGGATAAATGAGATTGTCAAGCCGCCGCAAAACGTCAAACAGCCAACGGCAATAGGCGTCGGCAAAGTCGCGGCGGCAGATCATCATATTTTTGTAATAGGCACGTGTTTGCTTAAAAATAACGTTTTGCGCCGCCGGTATCATTTCCGGATAGACGTCGCGGATAATTGCCAGGGCCAAATTCATATCATTGAGGTGGTGTGCCGCGGCATAAAGCTTATATAGAGAGGAACCGTTCTCTTTCGATTTTGCGGCCGGGACGATCAGATCCCACTTTTCCGTCAGCTGCTGCAGGTTTTCGGCTGTATGGCCGCTTTTGGCCGTAAAATCTTCCAACGATTCCAGTTCGGTATCGTCGCCGGCCAAATTAAAGAAACGGCGGTAATGACACAGGCCGAAACAATCATGCTGGGTATTGCGCCAGATCCAGTAAAGGACCGAAAGCTCGCAAAAATTTTGATTGCGCAGCGAGATATTCTCTCCGCTGTCATCTCCCGCCATATCAAGACGAAAGCCGGCGGCAGCCCTCCCGGCTTGAATTGGAACCAGCAGCTCGTTATCGGGCAGCCGGCATTTTTGATGACAGCATACATAAATTGGTATTGTCGGATTCATTATTCACCTCTTTGTTCAGGTACATCAAAAATAAGAGTGATATTTGGTTTTTAAATAGCCTGCTGCAAAAATAGGGTGAAAAAATTGCCGCCGGTCAAAAAAACAGGGCCGGGGACGAAAAGCCCGCTTAAACGGAGAAAGTTTGGGCGCGCCACAACCGTTGGGAAGGTTACGGTTATGGCTTGTAAGTTCGGTTGTTGTTTGCTATATATGAAACAGGAGATCATCAAACAAGGACAAAGCTATGCAGGGTATTATGAAATTTTTGCAGACGGCGGAAAAACTCAAATCGGAAAAGAGGAAAACCCTGTTGTCCGACAATGAATGGGAAAGCGTGGCCTCGCATACATGGATGATGGGCTTGCTGGCGGTTTTGTTTCTTGATAAATCGGTTCACCGGCTTGACGGCGAAAAAGTTTTTAAAATGATCGTCGTTCATGATTTGGCCGAAGCGGAAACCGGGGATATCGCGATGGGAAAAACTTTTCAAAACCGTGCGCTGGATCTTGAAAAAAAAGAAAAGGAACAGGCGTCGATGAATGGGTTGCTGGCTTCGCTGCCCGATGAAAGCCGGCAAGAAATCATGGATTTGTGGCAGGAATTTGAAAAAGCCGAAACCCGGGAAGCCCGTTTTGTCAAAGCGTTGGATAAACTGGAATCCTATTTTCAGGTTTCGTGCGCCGAAGACGTCAGTTATATTGAGCGGCTTGGCGACGGCGATATCTATTGGAAAATTTATTGTCAGGATTTGCAGAAACATTTGTTTGCCGACGAACCGGAGTTATGCCGGTTTTGGGATGCCGTCAAACCGGTTATTTTGGAAAAAATGCGCAAAAGCGGCATTAATCCGGTTAATTATATGGAAAAAGAAGAAACGGAAGGAAAATATAACGTCTCGCTTGGCCATATGTTTTCAGGTTAACAAAAACAGCCTCCGGTCGGGAGGCTGTTTGAGGATCGTTGCAAATTTAGCGGCTGATTTTCTGACACATCGGGTAGTTGATGCCGTGCATCGCCAGATAGAGATCGCCGTCTTGTTGTGTAAAAGATATTCCGGTGCCCGGTTCCTGATATTTTTCGCCGGCGGCGGAAATGGTTCGTGACAAAACGTGATTGATACCGTCGATCCGTAAAATCATGGAGTTATCGTTAAGAACTTTCGCCTGAACAATCTGATCGCCGCATTTGTATTCGGCCTGGTCCTTTACCGCAACATTGTTTGTGCAGGCCATAACCAGCAGCGGAAGCCCCAAAATCCAATATTTCATAACATTACCCTTTCGTTGTTTAAGATGATCATACACGATATAATCACCGGGCGGATAATATCAAGAAACCGGAACATAATTTATCCGCCGGGGATGAAAACAACCATTTGACCGTTGGTCCGATGAAGTTTATTATAAGTAAGTGAGTTTGAAAAACGGGCCCGTTGCTTTGAAAGACGCGGCGGCAAACAGGATTGATTGAAAAAAACGATGCATGACATTTGGAATCCGTGGCACGGCTGTGTGAAAAAAAGCGAAGGTTGTCGCAACTGTTACATGTATTTTCTCGACCGACAGCGCGATCGGGACGGCGCCTTTGTCTATAAAGTGAAAAACAATTTTGACTATCCGCTGCAAAAAGATAAAAACGGCGCTTTCAAAATTAAAAGCGGCGAGCGGATACGTGTCTGTATGACTTCCGATTTTTTTCTGGAGCAGGCCGATCCGTGGCGCAACGATGCCTGGCGAATCATCAGGCAGCGTCCGGATGTGGTGTTTTTCTTATTGACCAAAAGGCCTGAACGAGTCGGTGCCTGTCTGCCTTCCGACTGGGGAAACGGTTGGGAAAATGTTTTTTTTAATGTAACCTGCGAAGATCAGAAAAATGCCGACGAGCGGATCCCGCTTTTGCTTGATCTTCCTTTCCGACATAAAGGCATTATGGCGGCACCGTTTATCGGTCCTCTCAGCATCGGTCGTTATCTGCAAAGCGGCCAAATAGAGCAGGTGATTGCGGGCGGCGAAAATTATGACGGTTCGCGACCGCTGCACTATACGTGGGTCAAGCGGTTGTACGAAGACTGTGTCGCTTTTGAAACGACTTTCTGTTTTATCGAAACGGGAACCCGTTTTGTCAAAGACGGCAAAACTTATTTTTTGAAGGACAAGAGACTTCAGAGCCGGATGGCATTTAAATCGGGATTGCAGTATCAGGGCAAAAAAATTGACTTTCGACTTACGCCGCTGCAGGGCGGATTGTTTGAAGATGCGCAAATATGGCGCCGGAAATTCGGACAACAATGCCAAACCTGCGGCAGCCGTCTGATTTGCAACGGTTGCGCCGATTGCGGACAATGTGAGGGAAAATAAAAAATGCCTCTCAAAAGCGAGAGGCATTTGGCTGTGCTCAAAACAGTCTTATTTGCCGCAGGGGCTGACGATTTCAGAGAGCGAAAGAACGCCAAGCAGATAGTCGTTGGTGCAAACTTTCTGACCGCCGATGGTTCCGCGGGTGCCGGTGCAAGCCGAAAGAGCGAGCAATACGACAACAAGAGCTAATTTTTTCATTTTGTAGTCCTTATGTTTAGTTAATCAACGATTGCGATTGCAATCCACTTCATATTATCAATATGCGATAAAAAAGCAATTTAAAATTGAAGACGGTGGATATGTCGAAAAATGAGTCGCCGAGTTTGCCGCGTCGGAGAAAGACGGGACGATTCGGAAATGTTTTTTCACGAATGTCGTTTTTTTACAGGATTTTTTGTCCGGTTAATCCTAAGGCTACTATAACATTTTATTAGGGTTTTTGGTTGTTTTTGCCGTTTTTTGTTCAAAAATTATCCTGAAAATACATTTTTTCTTTACTTTTGACAAAAATATGATAAATTAGAAATGAATAATAAAATTATTTAGTTATGAAAAAAGTTATTTTTATGGTAGTCGCTGCCATGCTCGCTCTGACGACGGCAGCTCAAGCGCAAAACTACAAAAGTTGGAAAGCTCCGAAAGACGAACCCGATCTGCTGCGCGCAAGTGCTCTGGCTTACGTCGGGTATAACTTCCTCGAAAACGCTCCCATGGGTGGCGTCGCGCTCGGCCTCAACTGCTACTGCGTTCGCGCGGAAGTAGACTTTGGGTTCAGTTCGCTCAAGACTCCCACTCTCGACCAGAAACGTCATCGCCTGACCTACTTCAGCCCGTCGATCGGTCTGTCGTTTGGCGACAAGTACGAGTTCTACGGCATGGTCGGTTTCACGACCTGGGGGTATATCGCCACAACTGAAGTAACGGAATGCGCGAGGGACAAGTTCCACAAGGATTTGCTCCATTGCAGACTGAAGGTCGGAAGTAACATCATGATCTCGGACAAGTTCTTTGTCAACGTCGATCTGAGTTACATGATCCCCAAAAGCTCTGAGGCCGGGTATGTCTACTTCGACAATCTTGCTCTGAGAGCCGGTATCGGTTACCGCTTCTGATGCCTACTGTCAAAATGCGAAAAAGCAACACCGGTCGGTGTTGCTTTTTCGGCATTTAAAAGTCTGATATTAAAATAACGGCCCTAGGAAACAGACAGTTAAGGCATCCATTCGACAATTCCGTTAAGCGGGTTTTGTTGACGCCAGCGGTCAAAATCGGCATAGTTTCGGATGCCGTCACGGATGACCGCCAGATAATATTCGATTCCGGCAATTTTCAGTTCATCGGGAGTTTCAAATTTCAATTGCAGAATGGCCGTTCGCTGTTCCGGAGTGATAACCGCGGCAATCCGTTCGGCAATTTTTTCAAAATAGCCGTCATAAGGAGAACCGGCCGGCATATGTATCATATCAAGCTGCCACAATAAATTCCTTTCGTCACGGTACCAGGCATGCCATTCCAGACAGGTGTCGGCTTCCTGCAAAAGATTGACGTATTCAATTTTGACAATGTTCGGGTTTTCCGCCAGTTGAGCCATGGCGCGGAAGCTGTCGCCGATTTTCATCTGCGGCGTGTAAATGTGAAAATCAATATCCCGATTCTTCATTAAAAGCCCTGTTTTCAACGACCCCACCAGATTGACTTTGGCCCCGATGCTTTCCCAGCAGCGGATGACGCCGCTTTGTTCAATTGCCTGCCAAGCTCGTTTTTGGTTGTCGGCCGCTGTTTTCAATATGTTTTCAATAGGTTCCATTTTTCTTTCCTCATAAGTTGACGGCGGAATTATAAAGGGTTTATGATTAATAGCAATTGAAAAGCCGCGGCAGCCGTATCAAATTTATGCCGGCGGTCTGAAACAGTTTTTGTAAAATGAGGAGAAGCAAATGAAGGTATTGATGATTAACGGCAGTCCCAACCAACGCGGCTGTACCGATACCGCCCTGAATATTGTTGCCGGTGCGCTGGCGGAGAACGGTATTGACAGCGAGACGGTTTGGCTCGGCAATCGGGCGTTGCGGGATTGTGTCGGTTGCCGGGCCTGCCGCAAGCTGAATAACCGCTGCGTGTTTGATGACGACATTGTCAACCGCATTTTGGAAAAAGCGGAAGCGGCAGACGGTTTTGTTTTCGGTTCGCCCACTTATTATGCCCACTCCAGCGGCCGGATTTTGTCGGTGTTGGATCGGGTGTTTTATGCCGGATCGGCTGTGTTTGCCGGCAAGCCGGGCGCTGCCGTCGTTTCGGCCCGTCGCGCCGGAACCACTACCAACCTTGATGTTTTGAACAAATATTTTATGATCAGCCGTATGCCGGTTGTCAGCAGCAATTACTGGAACATGGTGCACGGCAATCGTCCCGAAGACGTGTATCGGGATGAGGAAGGCGTACAAATCATGCGGGTGCTGGGACACGAAATGGCGTGGCTGTTAAAATCGATCGCTGCCGGAAAGAAAGCCGGGATTGCGCGTCCTGAAATCGAAGAAAAAATCCGTACCGATTTTATCCGCTAATCCGTATCGTTGCCATCATGATCTGTCTGTCTCATAATCAAAACGCCCCGATAACGGGGCGTTGGTTAACTATCTTCCGAACACAGCGTCTTTCAAGCGTTTCAAGGTTGCCTGTGCGGTCGGCCGGGCTTTGGCAGCGCCTTCTTCAAGCATCGCTTCCACTTCTTCGTAATGGGCCATATAATAGTTATATTTTTCGCGCATCTCTTTTACTTCGGCGATCACGGCATCCAACAACATATTTTTGATATGTCCGTAGCCCAGTTTGCCTTCACGCAGTCCGTCACCCATTTCCTGCAACTGCGCCGGGGTGGCAATTGACTTGTAAATTTCGTAAACCAGAATTTCGTCCGGATTTTTGGGTTCCTCCATCGGACGGCAGTCGGTTTTAATGGAATAAACAGCTTTTTTAATCGCTTTGTCATCCTCAAACAACGGAATGACGTTGCCGTAAGACTTGCTCATTTTTCGCCCGTCAATTCCCGGAACCAGGGCCACATTGTTGTCAATCGAATATTCGGGCAGGGTGAGCAGCGGCCGGTTGTAATGCGCGTTGATCGCCCCTGCGATGTCACGGGCGATTTCCACATGCTGCACCTGATCTTTGCCGACCGGAACAATGTCGGTGTCATAGGCCAGAATGTCCGCCGCCATCAGAGTGGGGTAGGTATACAGACCCATATTGATGCCGTCGTCGTCGGGTTTGCCGGCTTCGCGGTTTTTGTCGACAGCGGCTTTATAGGCATGGGCTTTGTTCATGAATCCTTTGGGCGTATAGGCATAAAGAATGGTCGTGATTTCCGGAATTTCGGCAATATCCGACTGGCGGTAAAAGACGGAACGGCTGGGATCAAGTCCGGCGGCAAGGTAAATGCAGGCGATTTCCTGAAGTTTCCGGTTTAAAACTGCCGGATCTTTTTCGGCGTTGATCGCATGATAATCGGCAATGAACATATAGTGTTTGCCGTCGGCCTCCAACGCCTGCTGCCCCAGTTTGATGGCCGGTTTGATGGCGCCGAGATAATTTCCCAGATGCGGGGTGCCGGTCGGTTTGACTCCGGTTAATACTTTCTTGTCTTTAAACATTTCTTGTCCGTCCTTGTAAATTTTTATTGTAATTATTTATAAAATTGATACTCTGTTTGCGTTTATAAATCAATTAAAAAACTAAGGACATATGATAATGCTGGATATAAAATTTATTGTCGAAAATCAGAAGCTGGTGGAAGAAGGCATTGCCAAAAAAGGCTTAAAAGTCGATATTCCCGCCTTGGTTTCCCTGCATTTGGATATTAATAAGCTCAAAACTTCCTCTCAGGCGCTGGCCGAAGAAAAAAACCGGCTGAGCAATTCGATCAAATCGGCCTCTGCGGAAGAACGTCCGGCAATCATTGCAAAAAGCAAGGCGCTTGGTGAAGAATTGAAAGCCGAACAGGAAAAACTGGCGGCCGAACAGGCAAAGTTTGACGATATCATGTGGCGGATGCCCAACTTGCCGAGTCCCGAAAGTCCGATCGGTGTCGACGACAGCGAAAATGTGGTACGGCGCAAGGTGGGCGAACCGACCAAGTTTGATTTTACGCCGCGTGATCATGTCGAACTGATGGAACTGAACGGTTGGAGCGAAGGCGAACGCATTGCCAAGGTTTGCGGATCGCGTACTTATGCGATTACCGGCGAACTGGCCCGTTTGGAGCTGGCGATTCACCTGATGGTGATGGACAAGTTGGCAGCCAACGGCTTTCGCGTGATTACGGTACCGTCGATCTCCAAAGAAAAGCCGCTTTACGGCCAAGGTTATCTGCCGTTTGCCCGTGATGAAATCTATTATATGCCCGAAGATGACATTTATCTTTCCGGCACCGCCGAACTGATTTTAAATTCGCTGCGGGCCGATGAAATTATCCCCGAAAACGAACTGCCGATTCTTTATGCCGGGTTTTCTCCCTGTTTTCGCCGCGAAGCCGGTGCGGCCGGCAAAGATACCCGCGGTTTGACCCGGGTTCATCAGTTCATGAAGACGGAACAGTTTGTCATCTGCAAAAACGATGTTGCAGAAAGCGAAAAGTGGCATCAGAAACTGTTGCAGATTTCGGAAGAAGTTTTGCAGGATTTGGAATTGCCTTATCAGGTGCTGGAAGTATGTACCGGCGATATGGGCGCACCGAAATATCGTCAATATGATCTCGAAGCCTGGGTGCCGACGCAAAACTGCTATCGCGAAACCCACAGTTGTTCCAACATTACCGACTGGCAGGCGCGCCGTACCAACTTGCGTTATCGCGACAATGCCGACGGCAAGGTCAAATTTGTGCATACGCTCAACAATACCGGCATTGCCACCCCGCGGGCGCTGGTGCCGTTTTTGGAAAATCACCAGCAGGCGGACGGTTCAATCCGCATTCCGGTCAAGTTGCAGCCTTATATGATGGGCAAAACATCTATCGGCGGCAAAAAATAATTGATACTCATTGTAAAAGACCCCGGATTTCCGGGGTTTTTTGCAGTCTGTTGCGGGATAATCGGAAATAAGGCTATGGAATTGAGCAAAGCCTTTTTAAAGCCTGTATGGCTAAATGGACAACATTAATACCAGTAAAACTTGAAATAGTTGTGAATATAGTACCAGCAGCTCAACCACAAAACGAATGAAATCCCGAGCCGAATCAGGCGAGGGTTGAGCGAAAGCTTTCTGATGAAAAAGTCACGATAGAAAACCGCAAACAAGCTGCCGTAAACGGCGACAATCGCAAAATAAACCAGCCGGTGGGTACGAAGAATTTGCGGATCGGTTATGAAATATACCGGACGGCTGAAAAAGGAATTGAAAATTTCAAAAGCGAAAGTTGAAAGAAAAATCAGCCAGCCGAATGCGAACAGAAAATTGACGATGTTGGAAACAAATTGACGATTCATGGTAAAACTCCGTGGTTTGGAAAATATTTCAGCGGGGCAAGCCGTAGCGCCGGGAGATATAATAATCATACCAGAAAGACGACGTAACTTCCCATTCCGGTTTCTGATCAACCACCTCGGCGTCAAAATAGGCCAAATGCCAGGCAATCAGGCACATAACCGCCGAAAGCAGGAGGATCAGGGTTTTCTTGCCCAAGTTGCGCGGCATCAGAAAATATTGCCGATAGAATCGATAAGCCGCCCAAGTGTAAATGATTAAAATAAGGTAATGAACCAGCATGTAGATGTAAATATTTCTGCCGTAAGAAGCGGCGCTGCGAAAGACACCGACATAAGCGCCGTCAATCTGTTTGAACAGATAGCCGAAAAACAACAGCCATAAAGCAATAAATGTCAGGTTTAACAACATATTATAGATGCCGAACATCCATGCCGGAAAATGAATGTCGTTGTCTTCGGTAAAAAAAGCAATAAATTGTTCGTATTTTGTTTTGTTGGCGGTCATGAAATACCCCTTGATATATAAAGCATTTGATATCAAAAGGTATAATATAAACCGAAAGAGATGTCAATCTTAAGTTGAAATGAGAATGAATTTTACAACCTAAGGTTGAAATGCTTGCTAACAGATTATAAAAACATAATTTATTATATTGAAATAAATTTAAAAATAAATATTTTTTTATGTTTTTATCTAAAAAAATAACTTTTTTCTGCTTTTGATCAATTTGATAAGTCAAAAAATGACGTATTTTGACTTTTGTGGCGTCGGGCCAATTACCGACTCGGCGAAAGTCGGTTTTTTCAGATATCGTTTTGTGCCCAGAAAGCACGGTCGACATCCTGACTGAACATCGGCAGGGCACGTACACTGTTCCACAATGCCAGCAAAACAAAAGCGCAGATCACCGATCCCAGCATCACGGAGATTTTGGATTGCAGGCTGCGACGGTTGGAAAACAGAATTTTGAAAAATCTGTAAAAACAATAGGAAAAAACAATAGTGACCAACAAAGTGAAAAAAGTTTCGGCATAAATATTCTCTACCGGCAGCGTTTGTCCGGGGATGACAATGACGGTATACATTCGGTAAAGAAAGAAATAGAAAAAGCCCCAGCCCAGCAGAAAAAAGATCTGCATCAACAATATAATTGCGGCCTTGAGAGGTTTTTTTCTAAAATTATCAAGATATTTTTGGCAGTAAGAGCAAATTTTCTGTTTCATGGCGACACCTTTCGACTGAGACAAAGTGCGAAAGCGGTAAGCTTGGGTTGCTTCTTGTCCGTTTTTCCGAGTGCAGAGCCATCTGCGCTGTTGTTCTGTACGGATCGGGGCAGCTTTGGAACTATCGCTTTCATCACGCCTTTTTATTAGAAGGCGCTTAACATTGCTCATTTATTCCTTTTATTGCCGATTACAAGATGAACGCCGGAAAACAAATTTTATTTGTGGCGACGCCTGTCGATGATGTTTTGTCTGAATCATCTTGCCCAAAAAGCGATAGTGGTATCCGGTAAAAAAGAGAACAGAGATCGTATAGAGATGAATAAAACCGGTACCATTAAAGCACATATAGCTGCAGCGAATACTCCTAAAAGCTTTAATTTGAAGCTGGTTTGAACGGCAAATAAAATTTTTGATAATTTGTAAAAACAGTAAGGATAAACTGTTATCAAAATAAGTGCGTATAAAGTATCTGTATAGATATTGCCTTTAGGTTCGGTTCTTCCCGGGATAATAAACGAAGCATATAATCTGTATAGATAGTAAAAGAAGAATCCCCAGCCGAGCAGAAATAGGATTTGCAATATCAGCACAAGGACGGTTTGGAACGGTTTTTGTCTGAAATTTTCTCGATATTCTCTAAAATAAGTTGCAATCTGCTGTTTCATTTTTTGAACCTCAAAGATGATTAAGATTACTTTAGAAGAAATGTTTTGTTCGCAATTTGTTCTTTTTGGAATCATAAAAACTTCTTCATTTGTATTTACATACAAACTATATAGTATAAAATTTTATGCTTGTCAATCGAAAGTTGAGGAGTCGAGATTTTTTACAACCTAAAGTTGTAATTATATATAACTATTTATAAAAACATCATTTATTATAACCCAATATTTATAAAAATAAACTGTTTTTTTGTTTAAGGTGAAAATAATTTGAAAAAAAAATTTTAAAATCACATTTTTCTGATAAAAATTTTAATAAAACAGAATAATTATTGTAATAATTTTTTGTTTGCCTATCTTTCGAAGTCTTCGTCTTTATATCTTACCCGCACTTTTACCGGTGAGCGGCTGTTTTTGATATATGGGACCAAGTGATCCATGTTGGGGCCCACGTCGATGCAGCCACCCGAACCTAACTCATTGCCGCCATGTATATACATACTGTGTCGTCCGTAGGTGTTTGTGTCATCGTCTGCTTCTAACGGAACGCGGTAATTTCCCCATGCATTTTTTTTCTTTTCTTTCATCCAATGGTATTTACCCTTATTACGCAAGAGAGCATATTTGTCGACCCAAGGCATTTCTGGGTGATTTAAAATATTTTGGATTTTTTCCTCGAAAGAAAGTCTTTCTTGTAATTCATCCGGATCAACCGAATATGTTCCTTCCGGAGTCGGTCCCAGATCAGAAGTTGACATGTTGGCTCGGTTTTGATAGCCGGGTTGACCTGCCATTGCCGGCCATGAATTTTGAACGACATTGTTTCTCTTTACATACAGATCCTGTCCGTCGAATTCCAATTCGGGATCAGGAATCTCTGTCTGCCGAAATCTGGGGCGCACGGGTTCCATATCCTCGTCATAGCCGTCGAGACAATATTCAAGAATTTCGCGTGTTGTCATGTTTTTACGCGGCAGCGGCGAGGCTTGGCGTCTTTTGGCCCGCGCAGCGGGATACGGCGTGCCGAATCCTTCGTCATCGTCATCATATATACTCATTTTATTTTCCTTGTTATTAAAGTTGAATCAAAAAGCGCCGGAACAATCCGGCGCCGGTTGGGTGTTTTCGTTTTTCGGCAGAGATTGTCGTCCCGGCCGGATACGAAAAAATCCGTCTGCTGCCTTAAACAACAGACGGATACAAAAAAACACCGGCATCTAGCGGTGTTAATCATTATTTTCCGTTTAACCGCGGCTTGTGCGCGGGGTCGAAAAGTGCTTATGGGGCACAAAAAAAGGCGGGAATAACCGCCTTTGTCGTCAATACGGACAAAATCCCGTATTATGGAAATAACCTATATTACAAACAGACGAAAAAATCAACAGAATCTCGCAAAGGTTGTGGATAACTTTGCAAAGGAGTAAGGGGTAAGCGCCGGAGAAAAGTACTTTGTTACTGTTCGCTGATTTGATTGCGGTAAAGTTTTTGACATTCTCCAACCATTTTCCAAGTGGATGAAGTTGAGATTTTTTCATTATAATTGCGGTGCCAAAATGCAAGAGTTCGGTTTGTCTCCGGTGAAACTTGATAATGCGGGACCGCAATTAAAGCGAAAAGGCAACCGAACAAAGCAGTGCAGGCAATAATTTTAACTTTCAAAGCCGATGTGGCTACAGGATTAAAAAATTTTTTGCTCCAGTAAAATAAAAGAAAAATAGCCATAAAATCTGTCAGCAAGTTAGAGACTGAATAAAGGTAAATGTTAGCGGGATATGAGGGCACGGGAGAAAATTGTCCCGGGATAATCGTATTTTTCACAATCAGAAACGCTGCGCTTAGAATCGTTGCCCATCCGTAAATAAAAACCGTGTTTAGAAATAAGTTCGCCGTTGAAAAATGCCTGTCCGTTGAAGTCATCGGGAACCCCTTTCGTCTTCAGTTAAATAAGGTAGATATCCGCAGTGATGGTATTGTGTTCTTGCAATATCATGCGAATCTGTATTTTGGCTGACGATAGCGGGATGCCAAAAGGCATAAGGATGGTATGAAAGCGGCGCCAACTGTTCTTGCCAAAAGATGACGCTCAATTCTGCCGCCAAGACAAAGGCTGCCGCCAGTATGGAATAACCAAGCACAGCAATTTTCTTTGTAAGTATTGCCGGTTGTTGAAAAAAATCTGCAGCAAGATCGATAAAAATCCAAATTAAGGCAAAAGCGTATGATAAACGGACAATGGCTTTGAAATAAAAATTATTGTGATAGTGGGGTAGTTCATTAAAGTGGCCGTTTACCGTTTCGCCGAAGAAAACGCAAATTATACTAAAAAAACTCAACCATCCGACGATGAAAACGGCAGTAAGAAGAAGATGCAAAATGAAATATCCCGACCTTTTAAAACATTTTGGAAGAAGAAGTGTATTTTTATGAAACATATCAGAACCATCAAATAAATAATGCATATCATAATATAAGAATAATATTTGTTCAATGAATATTGTAATAGATATGTTACCAGCATTTCTTAGGGTAATGTACCTTTAGTTCAATATCTTTACCATATTGATCCAGTAAGTTTTTTAATTTACTCGTTTGCCAAGGTATGTCAATGCAGCCGGCCGAACCTTTGCTAAAACCCCCATGAATTGAAAAACCGGATCTTCCATACGTTTCCGTATTTTGATTCGGTTCAAGCCAAACTCTTCTCAAACCCCACGCAGGCAAGCTTCCTGGCCATGTCCCCTGTTTTACTATACCAGCGATCATTTGTTTCAAATTTTGATCAGAGAAGTTTTGTCGGTTACTTTGTTTTACATAATATTTTCCTTCAGGAAGAGGACCTTTATCCGGGATGTCCTGATAAAAAGAACACTGATAGGCATCCTGTCCTGATTGGGCGTCCATAATTGATTTTATTTTATTGTTTTGTATCCAACGTAATTTTTCTCCATCAAAATCTAAATAGGCATCGTTAGGCGAAATTGTATTAATTCTGAGTTCCATATCCTCGTCATAGCCGTTGAGGCAATATTCAAGAATTTCGCGTGTTGTCATGTTTTTACGCGGCAGCGGCGAGGCTTGGCGTCTTTTGGCCCGCGCAGCGGGATACGGCGTGCCGAATCCTTCGTCATCGTCATCATATATACTCATTTTATTTTCCTTGTTATTAAAGTTGAATCAAAAAGCGCCGGAACAATCCGGCGCCGGTTGGGTGTTTTCGTTTTTCGGCAGAGATTGTCGTCCCGGCCGGATACGAAAAAATCCGTCTGCTGCCTTAAACAACAGACGGATACAAAAAAACACCGGCATCTAGCGGTGTTAATCATTATTTTCCGTTTAACCGCGGCTTGTGCGCGGGGTCGAAAAGTGCTTATGGGGCACAAAAAAAGGCGGGAATAACCGCCTTTGTCGTCAATACGGACAAAATCCCGTATTATGGAAATAACCTATATTACAAACAGACGAAAAAATCAACAGAATCTCGCAAAGGTTGTGGATAACTTTGCAAAGGAGTAAGGGGTAAGTGCCTGAAAACATCTTCTTCCGGGCTGGGGTAAGAGGTCGGACAAAAAATCAATACCGGTTGCGGACGATTCGCATAATATCGGCATCGGCCCAAGGCGCAAATTCGATCAGGGAAGTTTGCGGCGCCACCCGGGCGAATCCTTCTTCAATTGCCAGCAAAAGGTACGGAACGGCGGCGCCGAGCAAAATTGACGCCAACAGAATGACCAATTTTTTGCCGGTGCCGACCTGTTCGACAAAAAAGCCGCGTCCGAAGCGCAGAAACAGCGGAACCGTCAGCAAAAGAAGCAAAATGACTTCGGTTATCACCACATATATGCCGTAACAAGGCGCTTCCGGCAGCGAAAAGTCGCAATAACATCCTTTGGTCAGGACGATTGTCAGGGTGTGGCCGATTTCGCTGAAAAAAATCCACCAGCCGGCAACGAAAAACAGGTTTAACAGATAATTGAATATTTGTCCGGCGTTAAAGGATCGAGTCTGCGGACAGGAAGAGGCGTAATATTTGGTCATAGTCGTTCTCGCTTGTCAAAACAGGCTTTTTTATAGACCCGATTTTTGGAATATGCAAGATTTGTCCGGCATTTTTCTTTGCGGAAGAAAGTTTAAAAACTGTCGTTTTTGTGCGGGTTTCCCTTGTAATTTTAGCAAATTGCTTTATTTTCAAATAAATTGCAAGGAGAATCAGGATGAAGAAATTGAATGCCGACCGGTTGAGAGTGGCGGTGTTTGACTGGGACGGAACGTTGGTCGAAAGCCGCACCCCGCGTTTGTGGGCGGTTAACCGGATTATGGATCAATACGGTTTGCCCGATTGGGAAAGCACCCGTGACCGCCAGAATAAATATTATTCGTTCATGGATAATTTTCCGTTGGTGTTCGGCGACAAGGCAGAGGAAGCTTATCAAAAATATTTTGAACTCTACCGGCAAAATTTTGCCGATATGATAAAAGTGTTTCCGGGAGTTCGCGAAACGCTGGCGATGTTGAAAAACAACGGCGTTAAAATCGCGATCATGACCAACAAGGATCGCCGGTTGTTGGAGTTGGAAGTGGCCCGGCTGTTTGAGCCCGGCTGTTTTGACAAAGTCGTCTGCGGACACGAAGCCGCACGGGACAAGCCGTATGCCGATCATGCCGCATATACGCTTGAAGGGCTGATCAACAAAGTCGACATTACGCCGCAAACGGTATGGATTATCGGCGACAGCGTGTTGGACAACATCTGCGCGGCGGCGGTGAACGCTTTGCCGGTTCGGATTATCGGCAACGGTTCCGAAATTGAAAAAATTGACGATCCGAGCGTTGTCTATTTTGAAGACTTCAACGACTTTTACCGGCATTTGGCCGGCTGACTTTCTGACGGAGACTGCCGAAAATGAAACAACAAAACGATAAAGAAAAACCGCGCCGCTTGTACCTGATTGTTGCCGGGATTGCCGTAGCGGCGTTGGCGGTTCTCAACTATTTTTATTTTCGTGAAAAAATATCATCAAACGCCGAGCTGATTACTCGCTATACCAGGAAAGCCGATCCGATGGAAAAATACCGCAATCCGGCCGTGGCCGGGCTGTTTTATGCCGCCGCGCCGCAAATGCTTGAACGGGAAGTCGAACATTATTTGCAGTCGGACTATTACCGCCATGACAAAATGCCGAAAATTCTGGTTGTGCCGCACGCCGGTTATCAATATTCGGCGCCGGCGGCTGCCGAAGCTTATAAACCGCTGCGCGATTATGCAGGAGAGATCAAAAGGGTGATCCTTGTCGGTCCTTCGCACCGGGTGGCTGTCAACGGTGCCGCTTTGTCTTCGGCCGATTATTTCATGACGCCGCTCGGACGTATCGCGGTTGACGGCGATGCAGTAAAGCAACTGGCTTCGTCACCGCTTTTCGTTATTGACGATTCGGCGCATAAAGATGAGCATTCGTTAGAAGTTCAACTGCCGTTTTTACAAAAAGTGTTGTCCGATTTTAAGATTGTGCCGATTGTTTACGGCGAAGTCAATCCGCAGGAACTGGCGGAGGCTTTGGAACCGTATTTGCAGCGCAAAGATACGCTGCTGGTGGTTTCGGCCGATTTGTCGCATTATCTTCCTTATGAGCAGGCGCAGGTCATTGACCGCCAAACCGCCGAACAGATTGCCGCCGGAACGCCGCAAATTGACGAACACCGTTCCTGCGGCGCCGCCGGCATTAACACCGCGCTGATCCTTTCTCAGGCCATGCATTTGCAACCGCGGATTCTGGCGCTGATCAATTCCGGTGACACTTCGGGAGAACGCAGCCGGGTGGTCGGTTACGGCGCCTGGTCGTTTTCGGCCGCTTCGGCGTTGGAGCGGGAAACGGCGGCCTTAAAGGATTTTGCGGCGGTTAACGGTAAAAGCCTGCTGCGGATTGCCCGGACATCGTTGGAAGAAGCGGTGCTGCACCGCCGTTTGTATATACCTTCGCGCCAAGATTATGACGATATGTTGTTTGATAAGGGGGCCTCCTTTGTTACTTTGGAAGAAAAAGGCGAATTACGCGGCTGTATCGGTTCGTTGCTGCCGCGCCGGGCGGTGGCTGCCGACGTTGCCGAAAATGCTTATAACGCCGCCTTAAGCGACAGCCGTTTTAAGGCGGTTACGGCTGACGAACTGGAAAAAATTGATGTTTCGGTTTCGCTTTTGACCGGATACGAACCGATCAGCTACAATGACGAAGCAGACTTGCTGAATCTTTTGCAGCCGGATATTGACGGCATCGTGATCCGCGACGGTGACCGCCAGGCGCTGTTTTTGCCCTCGGTATGGAAAACGCTGCCCGACCGTGCGGAATTTTTAAATAGTTTAAAGTTAAAAGCCGGGATGAGTCCCAGCTATTGGTCCAACTCAATAAAGGTTTATCGCTTCAGAACCGTGGAGGTAAAAGAAAATGCAAATTAACGGATATCAAATTAATTACAGCGAAGAAGAATTAAGACGCAAAATGACGGAAGAAACCTTGGAGGTCAAACTGATTTCGCCGCAGTTTGAAGGATATCTCAATCTGAGTGAGGGGAACCAAAAGGCTTTGCGGCATCTGATTGCCGCTGCCCGGATGATCAATGATGTGACGCTGGAACAGGACCATCCGTTAAATCTGGTCCAGAAAAAGGCTCTGGAAGAAGCGGCGGCGTCCGGAAACGCGCATGCAAAACTGGCGTTGGAGCTGTTTAACAGCCTGAACGGCGTTGCCGGATACAACGGCGTTGACAAAGAACCGGTGGAAATATTTGACGGAATTCACCTGTTGCCGGGACACAACTTTTATCCGCAAGATTTGGGGCCGGCAGAGTTTCAGCAGATTTTGCTGCAAATGCTCAAAGCCGGCAAAACGGCGGAAGTTCGCCGTATTTTGAGTGCGCGTACGATGGTGCGCCGCCACGGCGATGAACTCCGGGCCATTGATTATACGGATTATTTTGCAGAACAGTTCTCGCAAATAGCCAACGAACTCGAAGTGGCGGCTCACTACAGCGATGACGAGGCGCTGAAAGATTATCTGGGCTGGCAGGCACAGGCCTTGTTGCAAAACAATCCGGATATGGATATGCTGGCCGACAAACACTGGGCGGTTTTGCAGAAAACGCCGCTCGAATTTACGCTCAGCCGCGAAAATTATGATGACGAGATCACGCCTTCAGTTTATGACAATGCCGAATTAAAACAGCTTTTGGAAGCGTACGGAATTGAAGCGGTTTCCAAAGATATGCTGGGTGCGCGGGCAGGGGTTGTCAATCAGGCCGGTACCGAACTGATTTTGCAGTTCAAGAAACATATTCCGGCGTTGGCGGCCAAAATGCCTTATGCCGACAGTTACCACCAAAGCATTTTGGACGGCGAGGAACTGAAACAAACCATGGTTGACGCCGATCTGGCCGATTTGGAAGGCGATTATGCCCAGTGTCGCGGCGGCATTACGACGGCCCAAAATCTGCCCAACAATGACAAGCTGGCGGTTAAAACCGGCGGCGGTCGGCGAAATGTATATCACCGTCAGGTGCGAATGAGCGTAGACAGGGAAAAAGAGCGCAAACTGCTTGACCGCCTGGTTGATCCGGCGTTGCATCGTTTTTTTGACAGCGAGGCCGATCATTTGTTTGTGATCGGACACGAAAACGGACACTCGCTCGGTCCGGACAGTTCGTATCAGAACGCGCTGGGCGCCTACAAGCATATTATCGAAGAACACAAGGCCGACACGATCTCTCTTGCTTTTATGCCCGAGTATGTCAAGGCGGGCGTCATTGACGGCGAAACGCTGAATAAGGTTTATGTCAGCTATATCTGCGGGCGGATGTTTTTAATCGCCCGTCCCCATAATATGCTGCCGCATCGGGTGGCGGAACTGATTCAGTTTAATTATCTGCGCGAAAACGGCGTGATCTCTGAAACCTCGGAAGGAAAGATTACCGTTGATCTGGAACGGATCGGCGAAGTCCTGAACCGTTTGTTGGAAGAAACGATTCGCGTACAACTGTCAAAATCGCCGCAAACCGCCGCCGCTTTTGTTGAAAAATATACCGAATGGTCGCCGCTTTCGCAAAAAATCGCCGCGGTGCGGCAAGAACTCGGGGTTAAGCCGTACAAAAGGATCGTGCGCTATTTTTAGAAACTGTAAAACTGTTAAAAATCACTTGCACAATCGGGCGCTTTGCCGCATTATAAACGGCATCGGACAATAAAAGGATGGGACTATGTTTAAAAAGCTTATCGACGGTGAACTGAGTCTGAAGGACACATTCTGGAAGTTTGGCGTGTTGGGGATGATTGCCGTTCATCTGATCGTCAAAATATTCGGCACCATGCTTTATCATAAACTGCGCGGGCTGACAATCCTCGGATATTATACCACCCGCAAATACGGACTGGAAACTTCGACGGTCATTTTAACCATTTTATATTTCAGCTCGCTGTGCTTTATGCTGTTTTATTGCGGATCAATCCTGATCGGCACCTGGCGGAGTTCGGCGGAGTATAACCGCAGCTTGTGGTTACGCCATCTGGCGCGGATATTTATGATATTGATGATTGTCGTCGTGTTGAAAATGGACTTAAACCTGTAAAGGAACAAAAATGAAAAAAGTGATAATGCTGATCTGCCTGTTGGGGCTTTGGGGCTGCGTGGCAGGAAATTTTCCGGAAAAACGCAACCGCCTGCATGAAATGAACAGCGACAAGGAAATTTGCGAAAAAAATCCCGACCGCTGTATCAGCGGGGTCGCTTGGTAACCGCCGGATAAGGAAAATGTAATGGAACCGCAGTTTATTCATCTCCGGGTGCATTCCGCCTATTCTTTGTTGGAAGGGGCGATGAAAATTCCGGCGTTGATGAGTAAGGCGGCGGCGATGGGCTTTCCGGCAATGGCGGTTGTCGATACCGCCAATATGTTCGGTGCCAAGGCTTTTTCCGACTATGCGCCGAAAAACGGCATCAAGCCGATTTTGGGAACGCAGTTGTATATCCGCAACAGCGATGCCGATGACGTGCTGAAGTCCAAAGGCCGAACCGTGGAACCGGACAAGATCGTTCTGCTGGTTAAAAATGCCGACGGTTATGCCAACATCACCAAATTGATGAAGATTGCCTATCTGGGCGAGAAAAACTTTGCCGAAAAGCCGCAAATTCGTCTTTCCGACCTCGAGAGCCACGGCGAAGGACTGATCGCTTTGACGGCGGGAACCGACGGCACCGTCGGGAGATTGCTGTTGGAAAACCGTGCGGCCGAAGCTGAGGCCTTTTTGCTTGATTTGAAAAAAATTTTCGGCGACCGCCTGTATATGGAAATTTCGCGGATCGGTTTGGAAAAAGAAGCCAAAACCGAAAATGACTTTATCGATCTTGCTTACAAACATGATATTCCGCTGGTTGCGACCAACGAGGCTTTTTTCTTTGACACCGACATGTACGAGGCGCATGACGCGCTGGTCTGCATTGCCAAAGGCGAGTACGTGGCTAACGAAAACCGTGAAAAATATTCGCCTAATCAGCGCCTGAAGACGGCGGCCGAAATGGTGGCCCTGTTTGCCGATCTGCCCGAAGCGGTGGCCAACACCGTCAATATTGCCAAACGCTGTAATTATGTTTTGCAGTATATTGATCCGTTGTTGCCGGTTTTTGAATGCCCGGAAGGCAAAACCCAGAACGAGTATCTGCGCGAAGAAGCCGGCAAAGGTCTGGCTCACAAACTGGAAACTCAGGTCTATTTCGAAGGAATGACCGAAGAACAGAAAAAGGAAATTGACGAACGCTATTACAGCCGTTTGGAATATGAACTGAGCGTGATCGAAAAAATGGGGTTTGCCGGTTACTTCCTGATCGTGTCGGACTTTATCCGCTGGTCGAAGACACACGGTGTTCCGGTAGGGCCGGGGCGCGGCTCCGGTGCCGGTTCGATGGTTGCCTGGTCGATTCAGGTGACCGAACTCGATCCGCTGAAACTTGATTTGCTGTTTGAACGTTTTCTCAATCCGGAACGTATCAATATGCCTGACTTTGACGTCGACTTCTGCCAGGAAAACCGCTATAAGACGATCGAATATGTGCAGAACAAATACGGCTTTGACCATGTGGCACAGATCATTACTTACGGAAAACTGCAGTCAAAGGCGGTGATTCGCGATGTTGCCCGGGTATTGCAAATGCCTTATTCTCAGGCCGATCGCATCAGTAAGATGATTCCGCCGCCGGTGCAGGGCGTGCAGCCCAGTTTGAAAGATTCGCTGGAGCAGGTCCCCGAGTTGGAAGAAATGCGTCAAAACGACCCGCAGGTCAATAAACTGTTTGACATTGCGATGAAGCTGGAAGGACTGTATCGCCATACCGGCGTGCACGCGGCCGGGGTGGTCATCGGCGATCGTCCGCTCGATCTGCTGGTTCCGCTGTATAAAGATCCCAAAGCCGATATGCCGGTAACCCAGTATGATATGAAGTATATCGAGTCGACCGGCTTGATTAAGTTCGACTTTCTGGGGTTGAAAACGCTGACCACCATTAAAAAAGCGGTTGATCTGGTTAAAGACGTCCATGGCGTTGATCTGGACATGAGCGTGGTGCCGCTGGATGACAAAGAAACCTACGCTCTTTTGCAACGGGGGGATACCGCCGGCATTTTCCAATTTGAATCGGCGGGGATGAAAGACGTTCATAAGCAAATCAAGCCCGACCGTTTTGAAGATCTGATCGCGATCGTGTCATTATACCGCCCGGGGCCGATGGACAATATCCCGAGCTATATCAAACGTAAACACGGCGACGAAGAAATTACCTATCTGCACCCTAAGCTGGAACCGATCTTAAAAAGCACCTACGGCATCATGATCTATCAGGAACAGGTCATGAAAATTGCTCAGGAACTGGCCGGTTATACCCTCGGCGGCGCCGACAAACTGCGTAAGGCGATGGGTAAAAAAATTAAAGAAGAAATGGTCAAACACCGCAGCATTTTTGTTGACGGTGCGGTGGAACGCGGCATTGAGCGCGATACAGCGACCAGCATTTTCGACCAGATGGAAAAATTTGCTTCTTACGGCTTTAACAAGTCGCATGCGGCGGCTTATTCGCTGATTTCTTATCAGACCGCATACCTCAAGGCGCATTATCCGGTCGAATTCATGAGCGCAACCATGAGTTTGGATATTACCAATACCGATAAACTGCAGTTTTTCAAAGACGAGTGCCGTCGGATGGGGATTGCGGTTCTGCCGCCGGACATTAACAAGTCGGGCTATGATTTTATGGTGGAAGACGGTAAAATCCGTTATGCGCTGACCGCGGTTAAGGGCGTGGGCGAAGCCAACATGAAAGCGTTGGTGGCCGAACGCGAAGCGCACGGGCCGTTTAAGGACATTTCCGACTTTGTTCACCGGATCGATATTCGCCAGACCAACCGCAAACAGTTGGAGCAGTTGATCAAATCGGGCGCTTTTGACTGTCTGGATAAAAATCGCGGCCGTTTGTTTGCCAACATTGACAACATCATCCAGCACATCAGTTCTTCCTGCGAACTGAAAACCAGCAGTCAGACGTCGCTGTTCGGTACCGAAGAAATGCAGGCGAAAATAAAACTGAAAGACGACCCGGACTGGGTCGAACTCGAAAAACTGAAGTTGGAAGCGGAAGCGGTCGGTTTTTATCTTTCGGCCCATCCGCTGGACAGCTATCGTGACGGTATGGAAAAACTGGGCGTTAAAAACTGCAGCGAAGTTTTCCGCAACATCCAGCTCGGGGACGTGATCCGTGCCAAACTGGCCGGTTGCGTCAACAGTTTTAAGAAGAAAATTTCACAAAAAGGCAACCGTTTTGCCTTTTTGGAACTATCTGACGCTTCCGGCGCTTTTGAAGGGATCTTGTTTTCGGAGACCCTGCAGCGCAGCGAAGAAATTATCAATTCGGGGCTGCCGTTGCTTGCCAGCGTTACAATCGAAAAACAAACCGAAGACAGCAACCCGCGGGTGATGATCAGCAATCTGGAAACTTTGGACAAGGCGATTGCCGATGTTGCCAGCGCCATTGTTATCAGCATTAACAACCCGGCAGCCATTCGTCCGGTGCACGAAGTCTTGAACCGGGATAAAAAAGGGGCTAATAAAATATATATTAAACCCGATAATGACGAATGGGATATTACCATTGAACTGCCCGGGGGGTATGCTTTTACCAGCGGCAATATCATCTCGCAGCTTAAATCGATTCCCGGTGTTTCAGCAGTAAAGGAAATGTAACATGATAAAAAAATTTGGAAATGAAGTTCTGGCAAAATTAAAAAGCATCGGCAACGCCGAATTTCTTGACGACCGTTCCGCCAACCCGGTCAGCGCACCGTTTTGGGAATTGAGCTTTTTGCCGATCGGAATTTTGTTGTTCCGCTTCAGGCGCTTTTTATATCTCAGCTTTGTGTATGCTCTGTTGATCAGCGTTCTGGCTTTTGCAACCCGCACCGCTCACAACTGCAGCGCCGAGGCAGCTGTGGATTCGTTTTTTGGTTGTTCGTCGTCGTTTTCGGTTTACATTGCCTTTTTCATGCTGCGTTTGCTGATTGTATCGGTTTTTTTGCGGGTATGGTACAAAAGTGCGGTTTGCGGCGCGCCGCTTGACAAAGGGGAAATGTTTGTGATCACAATGCGCGACTGGAAAATATTCGGCGGCATTTTGATTGCGATCGCCATGCTTTGTCTGCCGATTTTGTCATATTATATTTTGGCCGACCGGGTTCCCAACCCCGATTGGCGCATCGAAAGCCTGTTTTTTGCGGTGGTATCGGCCGGTTTTTGGCTGCCGTTGGTTGCCTTGCGCTTTTCTTCGATTTTTGCTTTTGTTTTGGACGGCCGGCAACGTCCGCCCCTTAAACTTTTCTGGAACCGTACCGCCGGAAATACCCTCAAAATTTTGGTTGCCTTGTCTTTGATGATGATACTGAACGCGATCATGTTTCTTAATTATGACCTCTTTGCTGCGTTTATGATCAAACATAATTTGGCGGTGGGAATGATTGTCGGCGACTTGTTGTATAATATGCTGTTTTTGCTGATGGCGGCATCATTTGCCAGTGACAGTATTGTTCAACGGGAAGCGTTGTTCTGCTGGTATGCGGAAGAAGACGAATAAGCGTTTTGAATCGAAAAATCCCCGGTTTTTAACCGGGGATTTTTTTATAACAGCTGCTTTAGCATCGGCATCAGATCAAGCCGGTAGTCGTCGGCAATTTGCGGAGATTTTGGGTAGCATTCCCCGGCGTCGAGGGCATAAATGTTGGCTTGTTGAATTTTGAATTCGCGTCCCAAAATGATTGCCTGAGCACTGTTGGCCAGATACTGTCCGAATTGAACGGCGTCTCTGATATTGTTTTTGATCAGGCCGTTGCGTTTGGCAAACAGGTTGCTGTAGGTGAAAATGGCCCAAATCATGCCGAGGATGAACAGGGTCGAGACGGCATGAATATGCAGGCTCATCATCAATGCCGACAAAATGATCATCATAACGGCAAAAATTTTGGCAGTAACGTTTACCCAACGGCGTTTAAATTTGGAACGCAGAATCCAAATGTAAAAGGCGGCGGTCAGAGTTGCCGAAAGCAAAAAGCCCAACGTGGCGCCGGTATTGACATTAAGCCACGCCATTGCCGCTTCGGACAGCAGCAACATGGCGGTGCTGAACAAAATATAGCCGGCATTGAGCTTCAGGGACAACAATCTGATTCTTTTCATGGTGTCTTTTTCAATCAGTTTATAAGCCCGTTTTAGTTTGAGGGCGTTGCTGCGGTTGAAACCGACCGAAAATTCTTTGGGGCCGATCAGCTGCCGAAACGCCTTTTTCTCGTCAGCGTTAAGACGGCTTAAGTTGTCGGTTTTTTTGACGATAACCAGCGATTCGTGATCGCTTTTAAGGTCAATGATGTTGCGGCGGAACAAATCCAACAGGAACGAACCGAACGATACCTTGTCAAAACAGCCGCGGGCAAGCATGCGCAGCATTGCCGGTGTTTTCTGCAAGTCTGCCTTGGCGGGGTCGGTGTCCGAATTAATCGAACGCCATGAGATCAGATAAGCGGCCAAAATAGCCAGCAGTCCCGCCAGCGAAAAGATAATGTCGCCGTAATCTTCAATAAACCATTCAAATTTTTTGTTGAAGTCCGGCTCGATAAATCCGGCTTTTGGAATGGAAATCAGAATATGCATGCCTTCGCCGGCAAACAGAGGCGTGGTGGCCGTAAAGCCGAGCGCGTTGGTGCCGCGGTTTTGCGTGATGGTTGAATATCGGTCGGTGAGGTGGTTGGGCGGATAGCCGACAAACATAGAAACGTTCAGCGGATTGACGTTAACCGGCAGACGGACCGTGGCCACCGCCTGAGTGACCACCAGGTTCCAGAAGCTTCCCGTGACGTCCCAGTAAAATTCGTTGCGATCCTGATAATACCATAATTTGCGGTCCAGCATATAGTCAAATTCGTAAGTATAAATGCCCGGTTGCAGTTCAAACTGATTTTTAGGCGTAATCAGATAACGGTCTCCGGCGTCTTTTAACTGATACGGAACTTCGGTGTTGTTGATGCGGACACCGTTCAAATAGGGGATGGTTGCGTTGCGGACACCGTCGCGGGAAACCGAATATTTCGGCAACGCTTTTGACAGGCCGTATTTCAATTTTTGGCCGTTGGCGATCAAATTGACGGTTTCGATAATCCGAACCATGCCGTTGGGCAAAATGTCAATTTTGCTGGTCAGATAGGGGATGTGTTCTTTAGCCGGCGCCAAAACGTTCTGTCCGCTCGGCAAGGTGACGCTGACGACGTCAAATTCGGGCTTTTGCCACTGTGCTCTTTCCCGGCTGCCGATCGGCTTTAGGGGAACCAGAGCGGGAGTATTGATCAAATCGCGCGGTTTTTCCTGTTCATTGAGATTAAGCCGTTCCATCGCGCTTTCGTAGATCTGTTCAAAAGTCGACTTTTTTTGTTTTTGCTTTGCCACATAATCGGCGTTGTCCTGAGTGTTCATCGTGGAAGCGTTTTGAATAACCGACATCGGCATTTTGGCAACGGTTCGGCTGCGTTCGCGGATGAAATCGCGAAACTCTTCATACGAAGCCGGAATTTCCCGCGAAGCCGCCGCCGGTTTGTTTTGCCGGGCCTTGTCGGCATTGTATTGCTGCAGTTCGATTTCGTTCTGCATTTCGCGAATAGCGGCATTGGCATCGGCGGTTGCCGAAAAAGAAGCAATGAAACAAATTGCAAAAAAAAGTTTTTTCATAAAAAAAAGCCCTTGTTAACAAATAAAATATATTTGCTAGTATAGTATGCAGTTATTAAAAAAAGATTAGAAAGGAATAAACTTATGACTAGTTCTAAAATTGCCGCCGTTGTTCTTGGTGCCGGAAAGGGAACCCGGATGAAATCCGATTTGCCCAAGGTGTTGATGCCGATTTGCGGCAAACCGATGATCCGCAATATTCTCGACACCCTTGACAGTATGAATGCCGACCGGATTGTGGTGGTGACTGCGCCTGACGGCGATTTGGTGCGTAAAGAAGTGGCGCCGCATCAAAGCGTTATCCAGCAGCAGCAACTTGGCACCGGGGATGCGGTAATGGCCGCGGCCGAAGTGCTGGAAGGCTTTGACGGTGACGTTTTGACGATTTTCGGCGATCATCCGATTATTACCAAAGAAACGTTTTTGAAAGCGGTTGCCAAACGGCGCGAAGGCTATGCGGTGGTTGTTCTCGGTTTCCGCCCCGAAGATTGTGCCCGCTACGGACGTCTGGTGGTGAAGGACGGCGAATTGCAGAAAATTGTCGAGTTTAAGGACGCCAGTGACGAAGAAAAGGCGATTACGCTGTGTAATTCCGGCGTGATGTGTTTTGACGGTAGCAAAATGTTTGATCTTTTGCGACAGATTGGCAATGAAAATGCCGCCGGCGAGTATTATCTTACAGATGCGATTGCGATTGCCCGTTCACAAGGCTGGAAGTGCGGCGTGGTCGAATGTCCGGCCGAAGAAGTTGCCGGTGCCAACACGCGTGAAGAACTGGCGCTGCTGGAAGAATATTTAACCAAAAGACAAGGAAAATAAAATTTATGAATTTTATCAGGTATCATTGGTTCGGTTTGCTGGTCTCCGTTGTTGTGGCGCTGTTTTTGTGCCAGTTTTGGCTGGTTTTGATCGCTCCGCATCAAGATGAGCAAAAACGCGGTTTTGTCCCTTGTACCGAAAAAATGTCGGAAGAGCTTCACCGTTGCCGCAGTCGTAATTTATGTGTTCTCGGTGCGGTTGTCGACAATACGTTTTGCAATACCGGTGTGATTGCCGAGGGCTTCAGGCTGTGGGCAACCGGCAGGCAGGCTTCGCCGTGGGCAAATTATTTGTTTGAACCCGAATTGGATCTGCCGTCGGCGGAAGATGATGTCGATGTGGAAGAAAGCCTGGACGAGTATTATCGCAATGTGCCGGATATTAATGCCGAAATGGATGAGTTGCAAAAATTGAACCAACAATTGGAGAATGATGATAATGAGTGAAGAAAAACTGCCGGGCTGGGATTTGGGCGATTTGTATAAAGGAATTGACGATCCCCGCATTGACGCCGATTTGGAGAAATATCGCAGATTCTGCCGTTCCTTTGCCGGGAAGTATAAAGGAAAACTGTCCGGTTTGGACGGTGCCGAGTTGGCCCGTGCCCTCAAAAGTTATGAAAAAAATTCGCTGATCGGCAGTCGGGTCGGCGGTTTTGCCTATTTGAACATGGTCACTCAAATGAAAAATGCCGAGGCAATGGCTTTTTATCAGAATGTCAGCGAAAAACTGACCGATTACAGCAAACCGTTGATTTTCCTGAGTCTGGAAATTAACCGGCTTCCGGCAGCCAAAATCGCCGGTTGGCTTAAAAATCCGCAGGCCGCTTTCTATAAGCCGTGGCTGGAACGGGTGCGCCGTTTCAAAAAATATGAACTCTCCGAACCGGTGGAAGAGGTCCTTCTCGAAAAGTCAATGACCTCATCGTCGGCGTGGGTACGTTTATATGAAGAGACGTCTTCGCGCTTGCAATATGAAGTGGACGGTAAAACTTATAATGATGCCGAAATATCCAAACTGTTGCTGCATAAAGACGCTGCCGTCCGTCATCAGGCCGGCGCCGAAATTAACCGGGTGGCGGAAGCAAATGCCGACCTCTTCACCTTTATCTACAATATGGTGATTAAGGACAAAGCGATTGAAGATGAAAAACGCGGTTTTAAGCTGCCGATGTCTTCGCGTAACATGTCGGAGAACGTTTCCGACCGGATGGTGGAAACGTTGGCAGAAACGGTGCGTGCCAACTATAAAAACATTGCTCACCGCTTTTATAAACTGAAGGCCAAGTGGCTGGGGGTTGACAAAATCTCATATTGGGACCGCAATGCGCCGCTGCCGTTTGCCGACGATACCGAATACAGCTGGGGCGAAACGGTGTCGACGGTTTTGGATGCCTATGAAAAGTTCTCGCCGGAACTTCACGAAATTGCCAAAGAATTTTTTGACAATGCCTGGATTGACGTTCCGCCGCGCGACGGTAAACGCAGCGGCGCCTTTTGCGCACCGGTCAGTTCCGATTCTCATCCTTATTTGTTGCTGAATTTTGCCGGTAAGCGTAATGACGTTTTGACTCTGGCGCATGAACTGGGGCACGGCTGTCATCACCAAACCCGCATCAAAAACGGCGAGTTGAACGAATATTCGCGGATGACGACCGAAGAAGTGGCTTCGGTGTTCGGCGAGATGATAACCTTTCAGTCGATGGTGGCCGAACTTCCCGACGGCCCGGAAAAACTGGCTTTGATTGCTTCAAAAGTCAGCGATATGATTAATACGGCCATCCGCCAGATCGCGTTTCATTTCTTTGAAAGCCGTGCGCATCTGGAGCGTAAAAACGGCGAGTTGAGCAAAGAACGCCTGTGTGACATCTGGCAGGAAGAAATGGCTGCCAGCCTCGGCGAAGCGGTGGAAGTCGGTGCCGACAGTCGTTATATCTGGTCGCAGGTCGGACATTTCTTTTTCCTGCCGTTTTATGTATATGCCTATTCGTTTGCCGATTGCCTGGTCAATTCTTTGTATGAAGTCAGTCAGGAAGGCAAAGTCAAAGATTTTCCGGCCAAATATATGAAAATGCTGTCCCAAACCGCCGTTACCGATTATAAACAGCTGTTGAAGCCGTTTGGGCTGGATCCGACCGATTCCGATTTTTGGAACAAGGGGTTGAGCCTGATTTCGGGTTATATTGACGAGTTGGAACGTTTGGATAAAAAACTGAAACGTTAACGAATTGCGTCTGAAAAAAACGCCGTTATCGAAAGGAAAACGGCGTTTTTTGTTATAAAAAATCCCGGCATGGCCGGGATTTTGGTTTATCTGAAGAACAATTCTTTGGTAATCCGTTTTGATGTGGACAGATAATGTTCCGAAGCGCTTGGGGCGCCGAGATACGAAAGGGAAAAACTGGTGATCAGAAAACTGAACGGGTTTTTCAGAGCATCATCGTGAGAACGCCCTTTAAATTTGACAAAGCGCAGACGCATCACCGCCCGCCACAGATTGATATCGGGCGTCGGGGTGTCGGGCAGATAGTCGATGGTGCGGAACTGGGTTTGCCACAAGCCCATGCCGAGCGGGCGGATCCAGTCGATTTCAACGTCACGCATCATGCTTTTGCGACGAAACTGCAACATATTGAATTTGGCGTCATAGCGGGTAAATTCATCAAAAATGAACGGTGAAGAATACCAGTAAACGTATGAGCCGGGTCCCCAGCGGCGAATCAGTTCGTCATAATCGTTGGTGATCAGGTAACGCATCATAATATAGTTGGTGATATGTTCTTCGTTGATCAGGTTGCCGACCGGATAATTGACTTCCATCGGCTGTACGCGTTCGATCTGGCTGAAATAATGGTCGATGTAAAAAAGCTGCGGCGAGCTTGACCGTTGCGGCAGCATAATATAAAGCGCACTGGCAAGCATCATGTTAAAGCAAATTGACATCGAAGCGACAATGACTAAAAAGCGCGACGTCCACAGATAACGTCGTTCCGGCATTGCATTGACGTGTACCTGTTCGGGAAAAAGGCCGAGTTTGTCGGGGCTTTCTTTTTCTCTGTATTTAAAAATAGTGTTAAAAATGCTGAACATCGGAGTTTTATCAACCTTAAATTAAATTTCTTCCTCTATTTTATACATCAAAGCTGCCAAAAATCAAATAAATACTACCAAATCCGAAAAAAATGCTACCAACTTAGAAAATATTAGTGTAAACATATAACTGGATCTTTCTGTACGTAAAGGGTTTTAACTAATGAAAAAGCTATTGATATCTTTGTTTATTCCGGTGATGTTCGCAGCGTCCTGCGGACAGAATAATACCGTCAATTCTCCCAATCCGGCTGATTACAGCAAGGAATCGGTTCTTTACAACGACTGGGACCGCGCTGTCCGGATTGACGTCGATATGCAGAATATGTATGTCAGTACGCCGACTAAAATAGAAAAGCCGATCGATTTGTATATGGCCATGTCTCTGGCCCTGAAATATAACTATACCCGCCGCCTGATCTCCTATGAAGACAGCATCATCCGCGCCGGAAAATCGCCGGTTAACCGTCTGCCGGAAATTGTCAGCCATGCCGGGTATATCAACGAGACCAATTCGGGAATGAGCCCGGATCTGAAAGTGGCATGGAATATGCTGGATATTTCAATGGTTTATTGCCTCAGTCGTGACAACGATTACAAAGCCAGCGTAGCGTTTGAAGAAAGCCGCAAGGTTATTCACAACATTTTGCAGGAAACGCGCACCCTGTACTGGAAAACGCTGACGGCTCAGCGCCTGCTGCCGGTGATTGACGACATGACCGAATATATGACTCTGGAAGTGGACGACATGAACGCCAAAGCCAAAGCTTTGGAAAAGAAGGGCGAAAACCCCGAAGTCGGTCAGTTGGTCAAAAAAAGACAATATATGGAAGCGATTAAAAACCTTTCCGCCCTCAAACGTGACATGGAAACCGCACAGACCCGTTTGGCGAGCCTGATGGGATTGCATCCGTCCACCGAATTCAAACTGGTTGGTTCGGAATACGGCAATTTCGATTTGCCGAAAATCCGCAATTCGCTGGCTGATCTGGAATGGCTTGCCCTCAGCAACAGACCCGAACTGCGTGAACATGATTTGGCCGTCAATGCCGAACGTATGAAGCTGGTGATTAAAGATTTTAAGGATCCGGGGCTGAAAAAATATAAAAATGATCCGGACTTCTATAACCGTCTGTGGTCGAAAAAAGCGCGCGAGTTGGGTATGAGCGTGTTTGAAGACCCGGCCAACCCCAACGCGCTGGATATGGAGCATTTGCGCCGCCAGCGGATGAGCGCCCTGATTCTCAGCCAGGTTTATATTGCTTGGGCGCAGTATATGTCGGCGGTTGAAGATTATCAGATTAATATGGAAATTGCCTCCACTTCCGAAAACATTGCCGAAGACTTTACAATTGCCGATGGCAGCAAAACCGAGAAGAGCCAGCTGGAAGCTTCGCGGGCGATCGAAGACGAAGTGAAGGCCTTCAAGTCTTATGCCGATTTGCAGGAATCTTTGGGCAATCTTTATGCCACCATCGGTTTGGACGCGATTCCTTATTATATGCTGAACGAAAAACCGTCCAAAATTGCGGTTTATCTGCGCAATACTCTGGAAAAATGGGCAAAGGGCGATTTTATGCCCGACAATCGGCCCTATCTGCTGAACATTCCGGCCAAACGGCCGCCGGTTAACCTCAGTTCCGGTGATTTGTTGCCGGATGTCAACGCCGAAACCGGCAGCAAAATTACGATTAAGATTCCCGATTCGGCAATGTCCAGAATGGACTTTAACGGAAAAGTCATCAGCCGCGCCGGTATGATTGACGATAAACCGTTGCCCCAATGGCTGACCTATAATGAAGAAACGCGCACCTTTTATGGTACCGCGATGCCGGGCAGCGAAGGAACCTATAATCTGAAAGTCTATTTCAGTGATGAAAAAGGCAGTGTTGCTTATATGACTTTCAAAATTATGGTGAAGGAAGTTTATGTTCCGTCGCTTACGCTCAAAGGACAAACGCCGGGAACGACGGCAACGGTTTTGAAACGTTGTGTCGGTTCCAACTGCAAAGACGAATATATTGTCGAAGAAGCGGTTGGCGAAGACGTCCGCACTTCCGCCCAGTAAGCGGGCTGCTAAAAACTGAAAAACCTCCGTTTTGCGGAGGTTTTTTTATGCCTTTTATAAAAAGCATTTTAAAAATGAAGTCAAAAAACAATGAACGGTCGCATCCGTAGAGGCGATTCTCAGGTATGTTTTGTTATTTTAGCGGGACAGCAAAAACAGAGAAGTTCGAAAAAACAAAAGGCGCTTTGAGAAAACGATCCTTTTTTTGTGACAGGTAAAGATACAATTTCATTTGATTCATTTAAAAAAATAAATTGTGGATTTCTAATGAGTTATGATTGTTTTCTAAATAAGAAAAATATAAAATAAAGTTGTCACAAAAAAAGGATCGTTTTTTTGATACACTTTTTATTTGTGTCAATAACGGCATAACTTATTGATAATTTTAGAATTATCTTGAAATTTATGGGCAATTGCTGTACTCTTTGCCTGTATCAAAAAAACGATCGTTTAAATTTAAAAGGAAAGGAATGGGCTTTGACTGAAAAAAGATATCTCTTGTTATCTTGCGCAGCGTTTTTTTTCGGGATGACGGAAATGGCGGTTGCTGCGGATATTATAAATCAACATTATGCAGAAAAATCGAGCGGTACCTATGGTGTGGGCGGGGCATTGACTTTTGCGCCGCCGGAAGTTTCTTTGATAAAAGACTCTTCGTTTACAAATAACAGGTCACTCATCGGCGGTGCCGTTGTCAGCCGAGGCCATATCACCTCCGTCAGCAACAGTATATTTCAGGGAAACACTTCCGAAACGGGTGGCGGCGGCGCTATTTACAGTCAGACGCTTCCCGGTCACGAAGATGTCAATTCCGGCGGAATTGATAAAATCAGCAACGTTCAGTTTTTAGGAAATTCGGCGGCCGGTTTCGGCGGCGCTGTTTTCCATCTCTCGCATCGGAATGTGTTGGTTGAAAATAGCATTTTTGAAGGCAATCACGGCGAGAAGGGCGGCGGCGCTTTCAACAGCGGACAATATGAAGGGCAGGGCGCTGCCGTTACCATGGTTAATAACCAATTCCGAAACAATACTTCCGGCCGTGTCACCGACGGTACTTTCGGCGGCGGTGCCATAAGACTTGATTCGGGATCGGTTATTTTCAAAGGCAACAACGTTTTTGAAAATAATAAGGACCCTGAAAGAAACAATGACATCAATGTTCAAAGCGGTTCGGTGATTGTGGCCGAGTCGGCTGTGGTTACGCTGGACGGCGGCATTATCGGTAATGGTAACACCGTCATTGAAAAAGGCGGACAAATTAAAGTGGAAAACACGGCCAATGCCACCACTTTCGGCAATCAGACCGAAAACAATGGTACCATAACCGTCAACAAAGAAAAAGCAGCCGATGTTTTGGCCGAATTTACCAACAACGGACAGATTGCCAATCAGGGAGATTTTGCCGTTCAGGGGACCGGAACGCTGGTTCTGAACCGGGGAATTGACGGAAGCGGTCGGACAACCGTCAGCGAAGGCGGGCGGCTTGTGGCCAATGCTGCCGGTGTGGCGATGCAAAATGCGTTAATCAACAACGGTACCGTTAATATTGATAAAGACAAAAGCCTGATCCTGAAACAGGACAGTGTCAATAACGGCACCATTGACAATAACGGACTTCTGGCCGTCAACAAATCTTTGCTTCTCCGCAGTTCGATCCAAGGCGAAGGGACAGTGTCGGTTAACAACGGCGCCATGCTTGATATTGCCGGAAAAGACGCCCAGGTTGCCAACAATATTGACAATCGCGGTATTTTGCGTGTCAGCGAGAATTCTCAACTGACGGCCGAACGGGAAATTGCCAACCACAAAGTTATTGTTAACCGCGGCGTCATCCATAACAACGGTGCCCTTTTGTTAAACGGCGGTTCATCGGTCGAAATGGGGACCGATGCGGTGTTCAATACCAAAGAACTCCGGGCTTCGGGGCTGCCGCAGTTGAAACTGAACGTTGAGACCGACACCGTCGCCGATACGATTCGTCACGGTATTATCAATGTGGACGGTGACGTTACGGGCAACACGGATGTTGTTTTGAAATTTACGGATGACAACCTGTTGACAAATCCCGAAACCGTCAAAAGCCTTTTCGTCAATGCGCCGCAGGACAATGCCGAAACTTCGGCCGCATTTAATGTGGTGCGGGTCGAAAAAAGTCCGTATATGTGGGTGGCTCAGTCCGAGGCCGGTGAAGGCGATCAGGGTACGGCCTGGTATCTGACGGTTAATACGCTGGTGCCGGAAACGCCGGATTCCCTGGTTGTGGCGCCGGAAGTCGTCGCGGCGGCCGGAATGCACGAAGCAGCGCTGGAACAGACGCGCAGCGTGCTTCGCAATTTGAACGGCAAGCTGGCTTCCGGACGGGAATATTGTCCGAATTGCGGCATATATTCGCAGGAGTGGGACGGACGTCCGTTGCATAATTTGTGGATTAGCGCCCAGGGCGAAACCGCCGGTATTGACAAGCCGGTTGACATGGATGCCGACATTTGGGGCGTGGAAGCCGGTTTTGACCTCCAAAACGACGTTAACAACACCTTTGGCGTTTTTGCTTCTTATCGCAACGGCGAGTACGATCTTTCGGGACGCGGTGCCAAATTGCATGCGCTTTCCGGCAGCAAAATTGATATCGACTCTTATCTGGCCGGTCTTTATTACCGTTACGACAAAAACATGAACTGGTTGTTTGCCGGCATATACGGCGGTATGCAGCGGGCAGACGTTAAAACGGACGACGGAATTGCCAAGTTTGACAGCGACGGCGTAGAATTCGGCGCCGGGATAGAGGCCGGACATACTTTTGCTTTGAACAGTGATCTGACCCTGAGTCCGTCGCTGGGGATTTATTATACCCAGATTGATTTTGATTCCGCTGCCGATAACGTTGGCAAAAGATATGACTGGAGTGACGTCAAACATCTGGAGGCCGAGTTTGGCATCAAGCTGGAAAAACAAATCGATACGGCGAAGATTTATGTAAAACCGAGCGTTATTCACACTTTAACCGATGATGACGAAGTAAAAATCAGCGGTTACGGCAAAGCCGACACTTATCACGATCAGACTTTGGGTCGGATAGAGTTGGGCGGCCGTTACGGTTTCAATGATGCGGTGTCGGGTTATGGCTGGACCAACTATACTTTTGGTTCGGGATATGACAACGTAACTTTGGGCGCCGGCCTGAGTTATGCCTGGTAATGCCCTTCGGTTCCGATAAAAAAAACTCCCCGATTTCCGGGGAGTTTTTTGTTAATGATTCCGTATAAGCAAAATAACAGCTGATAACAGCGGTTTTCCGGCCATGTCTTGCTATGCGACAACGGGGAAAGCAAAAAGCTTTCCCCGTTGTCGCAATACTGATTTTTTATCAGTCGACCGGTTGAATATGCCAGATTTTGTCGGCATATTCCATCACTGCGCGATCACTGGAGAACCTGCCGATTCGGGCAACGTTGTCAATTGCCATCTTGGCCCATTTGTTGCGATCAAGATAATCATGCTCGGCCCGATGCAGCGCTTGGTTAAATTCGGCCAGATCCGCCAACACCATATAATAGTCGCGCGACAACAGTTCTTCATAGATCATCTTAAACAGCAAAACGTACTCTTTCTGGCAGAACATATTCGAATTGAGCGAATTCATGATGCGTTTGATATAATCGGAACGGTCATAGATTTCTTGCGGTTTATACGAATTGTGGCTGTGCATTTCGGCAATTTGCTCTTCGCGCAGACCGAACAGATAGAAATTGTCTTCACCGACCGCCTCGCGGATTTCGATGTTGGCGCCGTCATAGGTGCCGACGGTGAGCGCGCCGTTAAGCGCAAATTTCATATTGCCGGTGCCCGATGCCTCAAAGCCGGCGGTTGAGTTCTGGATACTGACGTCCGCAGCCGGAATCAGCAGTTCGGCCAGCGATACTTTGTAATCGGGAATAAAGACAACTTTAATTTTGTCATTAACCCGGGGATCGTGGTTGACAACGTCCGCCACATTGTTGATCAATTTGATGATCAGTTTGGCAAAGTTGTAAGAAGGCGCGGCCTTGCCTGCGAAAATATAAGTTTTCGGGTAGGGTGGAACCGCATTGTCTTTGATAATTGCCAAATAATCGCCGATAACCTGTAAAATTGTCATCAGTTGGCGTTTGTACTCGTGAATCCGCTTGGCCTGAACAATGAAAATACTGTCGGGATTGACCGCCACGCCGGTGGTCTTGAAAATTTTCTTGGCCAGTCTTTCTTTGTTTTCGCGTTTAATTCTAAGAAAATCGTCCACAAACTGCGGGTCATCGTCAAAATCTTCCAACTGTTGCAGGAAGTCGAGGTTGGTGATCCAGTCGTCGCCGATCTTGGAAGAGATCAGAGTAGCCAGCGGCGTGTTGGCATGATACAGCCAGCGCCGCGGCGTGATGCCGTTGGTGACGTTGATGAATTTTTCCGGCCACAGTTCGTAAAATTCGGGAACCAGACGGGTTTTCAACAATTCGGAGTGAATTTTGGCAACGCCGTTGACTTTGAAGGAACCGACGATGGACAGATTGGCCATGCGGATAATCTGATTGCCGCCGTCACCGGAAACAATCGAAACTTTGCCCAGTTTGTCGGGGCGGTCGGCGAATTTGGTGCGTGCAAATTCAATAAAGCGGCGGTTGATTTCGAAAATGATTTGCAAATGCCGCGGCAGCATCCGACCCAGCATCCAGGCCGGCCACACTTCCAACGCCTCCGGCAGCAGCGTATGGTTGGTATAAGCGAAAATTTTGGTCGTAATTTCCCAGGCGGCGTTCCAAGACTGTCCGTAAACGTCGATCAGTTGGTGCATCATTTCGGGGATGGCCAGTGCCGGATGGGTGTCGTTGAGCTGAATGCAAATGTATTCAGGCATCCGGTGGAAGTCGTTGCTTTTTTCCATAAAGCGACGGATAATGTCCTGAATGGCACAGGAAACAAAGAAATATTGTTGTTTAAGACGCAGTTCCTTGCCCGATTCGATCGCATCCGAGGGATACAAAACTTTGGAAATGGTTTCGTTTTCGATTTTGTCTTTTAACGCGTCGATATAGCCGCCTTTGTTAAAGACGTTGATGTCAAGCTGTTCGTCGCCTTCGGCCGAGAACAAGCGCAGGTAGTTGACTGATTTGCCGTTGTAGCCGACAATCGGAAAATCAAACGGAATGCCGTAAATGTGGCTGGAATTTTTCCAAATGAACAGCGGTTCGCCGTTGGGCGCATATTGGGTTTCGACCTCGCCGTACATCGGAATGGAAATGCGGCGGTCGGGGCGGGCAAACTGCCACGGTGAATCTTCGCCGTCCCAGCTGTCGGCCATTTCGACCTGATAACCGTTTTCGAATTTTTGTTTAAACAGACCGTATTCGTAGTTGATGCCGTAACCGAAACCGGGAATGGCAAGCGAGGCCATCGAATCAAGATAACAGGCCGCCAGTCGTCCCAAACCGCCGTTGCCGAGAGCGGGGTCGTATTCGGTATCAAATATTTCTTCCAAAGATTCCCAAGGCCAGCCGTCGATTTTGATATTTTTTAAAATGTCAAACAAACCGAGATTGTGGAGATTGTTTTCCAACGAACGTCCGATCAGATATTCGATGGAAAGGTAATAGACCCGTTTGGAGTTGGCTTTGTTATAACGGGCGATGGTTTGATACATCCGGTCCATGGCAAATTCGCGCACTGCCAGGGCAATCACTTTCATTGCCTCTTCCTTGCTGATTTCGCAGGTACGTTTGCCGATAAAGTATTTTATGTAATGTTCAATCGAAAGTTTTAATCTGGCTTTGTCGATTTCATTTAAAATAACCGAGTTTTCCTTTACCATTTTCTCTCCTGTTTTTTATCAATTTGGTCTGTTTTAACCATACGCGGCAATTGTTTGAGATATCGTTAACAAAGCGGATATAATCATTAATAAATTGTAATTGCAGTGGGCGCCGTTTGTTTTTTGAGGGAACAATATTTTATTGCAATCGGCAAAAAATATAATATAATCACCGGAAGCTAAAGTTAAAAGAGGTATCATAATGAAAAAATATTTTGCATCAGTTTTGATGAGCAGCGTCTTGTTGTGTTCGCCGGTTCGGGCGGAAACGATTTTTGAGGCTTTGGGCGAAGCCTACAACAGCAACCCGGATTTGCAGGCACAACGTGCTTACCTGCGTTCGGTTGACGAGAATGTGGCAATTGCCAAATCGGGCTATCGGCCTTCGATTGATTTAACCGGCGGTTATAACGATACCCGCAATAACAATGACAGCAACAACAACGATGACGGGAGCCGTACATCTTCGATCGGTGCCCGCATCAGCCAGCCGTTGTTTAACGGTTTGTCGACCTATAATTCGGTTCGTGCCGCCGACAGCACGGTTCGCGCTGAGCAATACAATTTGTCAAATTATGAGCAGTCGGTGTTCTTAAGCGCCTCGGAAGCTTATTTGAACGTGGTTCGCGACGCGGCGATCGTCGATTTGCAAAAGAGCAACGAAAAACTGCTTAAAAAGCAGCTTGATGAAACGATTGAACGTTTTAACGTCGGCGAACTGACCCGCACCGACGTCGCTCAGGCCCGTTCCAGCCTGTCACAGGCGACCGCCAGCCGCATCAGTGCCGAAGGCAACCTGCAGGTTTCGCGTGCCGTTTACAAGCAGATTATCGGCCGGCAGCCGGAGAACTTGAAGGAACCTGACAACATTCATGAGTTTTTGCCCGCAACTTTTGAGCAGGCGTTGGATTATACCATGGTTAACAACTATGATGTCTTGGCTGCCAAACAGGCTTTGGCTGCCCGGGAATATACGGTTAAAGCCAACTATGGCTCTTTGCTGCCGCAGATTGCCGCCACCGGCGAAGTCGCTCAGGTTAAAAACGATCCCAAACACAGCGGGCTGAACGACAGCACGGTTGACAGCGTCGAGTTCGGTGTTAACCTGACGGTTCCTTTGTATGATGCCGGCGAAAACCGCGCCATTATCCGTCAGAGCAAATATGCCAAATGGCAGGCGCATGAACAGGTATTGAGTGCGGAACGTCTGGCCGTTTCCAGCATTACCAGTTATTGGGAGTCGATGGTTGCCAACGATGCGATGATTAAGGCTTTGCAAGATCAGGTCAAGGCCAACGAAATTGCCCTCGACGGCGTTAAAAAGGAAGAAGCGCTGGGCAACCGGACGGTTTTGGATGTTTTAAATGCTTATCAGTCGTTGCTTGATTCTAAAGTAGACGTTGTCAAAGCACGCCGCGAGTATTATCTTTCGGCTATGCAGGTTATGCAGGCGATGGGTAAGCTGACCGCCGAAAACCTCAAACTTAATGTGGAATTGTATCATCCGAAACAGCATTATAAAGAAACCCGCGATAAGTGGTTTTCGCTGTCGGCGGATTAACAAAAATAAGACAGGGTGAGAAATATGGCAGCAGAACAGGAACCAAAAGAACTTTCAATGGCGGAAATTCTGGCTTCGATCCGCAAAATTTTGGAAGAAAACGGCGCTGAAGAAGCTCGTCGGCATCAAGATGATGACGACGAAGTTTTGGAACTGACTTCTTCGATGATTGTCGCAGAGGCAAGCCCGGCAAAGAAAGAAGAAAATTTTGCTGCCAAAACCGAGATTATACCGGATTTTGAAAGTGAGTTGCTCCCGGTTCGCCAGC